>JGI24512J20087_1000095_pt1 | contig 171943 bp, 178 predicted proteins | sample LinPmetageLP35_FD_20087 | JGI IMG/M metagenome (IMG submission 20087) | reverse complement strand
CCCCCCCCACTATTCAATATGGCAGAATCCTCAAAATCTACTAGGTACCTAATGTGCCTTCATAGACAGCCCGAATTTCAAATGTATCCTACTAATTCCTATCCCTAACCGTAATTCCTATCCCTAATCCTAATGCCGCAACTACTCGCAGGCTCGCAGTTGCAAACAACCCACCTAAGTAGGCCTTAGAGTATACGTGCGTGCTGAAGTGAAGTCTCACCGCTCACATTCGCAGATAAATATGTGGGGGGAATCGTCTGTGTATCAACACTCAAGATAAACTCAGGATGGAAACATCCGGACAAGCTCTGGCGTTGCAGCAGGTAAGAGGAATCCTCGACATGGAAATGTTTCCGAGCTGACTTTCGTTGCAAAGGGATGGACATGGCGTATGCTTTTCTTACGCATTCGTATGGAAATGACACAGTCAACTCTGCCATGAAATGAATGCCACCAAGTATACTCCGCTCACAGATCCGCACTAGGACCCCTTCTCTGTGATACATAATAAATATTCTGACCTAAGGTCTTGACATGGTGCTCCACTAATATGTGCTGCACAGGTCCCTGGTGCAGAAGACAAGAATCGCTCATTGACCTCTTGTGTCGGACCTGCCGGTCTGTGAAGCTGACCAAGAGCCGATCGATCATGACTTCTGTATGTGCTAAGTAGTCGGTACGGTTGAAGCGGGCTTAGGGCCCCCGTTCCCCTTGGAGGTCTGCAAATTTCCAGCGATTTGAGCGATCATGTGTAATTCAAATCGGCTACTCCCGATCCCTTTTTTTGTTGCTACGACTTAGCCGAATCGATCTAACAATCACCATTAAAGACTTGATAATGACCTATATCTGACCACACGTTGTTTATGGTCTAAATACGTCCATGTAGTGACAGATAAGGAGAAGTTGGCGATTATCAAGATAGCTCGAGCCATTGGATTGCACGAATCAGAGACTGCACGGAGGTCCATACTTCTCACGTGACCAAGAAGACGGGGAATCACATCATCAGACTGGCATTGAAACTTGCATCGTACATGACAGACGGCAGATATACTGTCTTGAAGCAGGAGTATCATTTAAGGGTATCTTGTTCAATTGGTCGCCAGCAAGTAAGAACCATAGCTTGAACTATCATTCCATTGACCCACGTCAAAGCTCGCTTAGCCCAGGGGCTGGCGTGTGAAGGGGTCGCGATAACTGAAACGTGAATTGTACAGAGACGGTCTGGTCACATTTAAAGACCCGACGAACGGGTTATCATTCAACTTCGGATGAAACATGCTATGAAGGACATTTTAGGCTATTCGTGCCACCGTCCCACGATTTTGTGCCAGATCGACAACAGCCGCCATGTTTGGACGAAACAAACACACGTACAGCACTGGCAGTCGAAGTGTGGCACCGTGGCTCAAACAAACCTTCTATCGAAACAAGGGTCGATCCCCCACTGAAGCCATCTCCGCAGATGAACGTGATATTAAGGGGCTGGAAGCAACGAGTTCGATTGAGCTATTCGAAGGTGCTGGACACGATACTTAAGGGTCGCGATATGCTTTTCCAAGAGTCTCCGGGTGAGGATACCACTCTTCAATTTCTGTTCTCGTCACTCCTTCAAGCTCTTTTCTGTATCCAGACTGGTTCTGAGATTTCCTTTTCCTTTCATTCGATACCAGGTGTATATCTGAAGTCTATCTACAAATCATCCCGTCTTTTCTCAAGTCACGACCTCGAAGACATCAAAATGCGCTTCTCTACAGCTTCGACAATCGTCTTATTTCTCTGCCTTAGTGTCGACGCTTTACCTGGAAGACATAGAGGGCGACCAGGCCGACCAGGTGCAAATGTAGGCACTCCTACAAATGGAAACTCCCCACAAAATACCAACCAGCCCAACAACAACCCCGCTGCTGGTCCCCCTACTACAAATAACCAACCCGCGAGCACGAACACACCTAGCAACAATGACAATAACAACAATAACAACAATCCCACAAATCTCGATCCCTCTCTCGTGCCAGCATTCACCATTCAATCGGGCACAGGCGTGGGGGCAAATGGAGTTCCAATTCCCGAGAACTGCCCTCCTGCTCGTGCAGAATTCATATCCAAACTAAGCACAAACATCGCGGCCGGAGATGTCCTCGGGACTCCAATCACCTTCAACACCGACCCTACAGTCCAGGACACGAAGACCAACCAGGATCGCGCAACAGCAATGATCATTACGTTGCAGAGCTTTAGTGGTGTAAAGGGAGTAGGATGTCCTGGCGCAAGCACACCGGAATTGATTTCGCAGCAGAAGACTGGAGTGGTATCGTAGTGACAGGAAATTGGTTATACGACTTTATGACATGGGCTCAACGAGAATATGCGGGCATGCGGCGTTCAAGGAGAAGTTTTCAGGAAACGGTACATTAGGATGGCGCAGGATGAATGTTTGGTCTTGTTGAATTGAAGGATCTGGAGCTGTGCTCCTATGGATCCGCAATTGACCCCTGACCTGGTATAAAACTAAGCCACAGTATATATATGAGTAGTTGTTGATACGTACTGTTGTCGTAAAATCAATACGATTTCAGATGAATATCAGGCGAGGAGGAAAAGGAGAAGAGAGGCGGCCGCGTGACCCAATCTTGTCGTGACTTGCGCAGGGCTTTTGCTCACTATGCCCATTGCACTCCAGCTACGCATAATTCAGAGATCTCAATATTAAAATTTACATTATCACTAATGTTGATCGCTGCTCGTTCTTGTCTTGAAGGATGCACACGAAAGCTTTAAGCCAGTCATCAGTTTACCTCACCGACGAGCTGGATGCCGAACGTGCTGAACGCCTCGAACAGAAACGATCATGAAAAGTCTACCTTGCAATCCGAGCTGATTTGAAAATTTATCTTGGAACTAGTCACTGAGTACATAAATACCTTGAGATGGCTGGCTGGGCTGAATGATGGAGGCTTGGCGAGACTAGTTCAGGACAAGTCGGAAATGCTTGATAATGCCAATCAAGGATTCATTCGTAGCAGAGGTTATATCTCCGCAGGGTCTTCTATGCTTTAAGCTTCTTTTTTGTCTTTGCCGAATCCGGCCTTTACTTGGCCATCGGCGTATAGGAACCAATCATGTAATAGAGAAATGCACATTGGCTTGATTGGCACCACGAAGGTGACGAGGGACTGGTTGGGACGGCTCAAAACGCCACGGCTGAGGCGGAAGGCCTGTTCAGGACCGAATTTCCCATCGCAACTTTGATCTAACCTCCACATGTATCGAGTTGTTCAGCTCCACCCGCTTTTTCGGTTGCTGAGTCCAATTAAGGGAGACCGCACGGCCACCACTTTCAACTGCCAAGGTGCAAGCCCAGGAAGGCTGAATTCAGATCTAATAACACACTGCTGTTATCTCATGAAGACAAATCTAGGCTCAATACATGTAGCTTTGGGCTCACCTAGTCACTAGTCAGGTTCCTAATTGATGTTGCCTGTTATGGAAGAGGCAATGCGGGAAAGGAGCCAAAATTAGTGGTTATGCCATATTTAAAGACGATGTTCTACCCAAGCATTATCGTCCTTTCTGTAAAGTATCTTATATCAACGTCGCCAATCTTAACCTTCTCTTACCACGTTGTCAAATTCCACGATTCCACTGAAGATGTTGTTCACCAAGATCGCTGTTGTGCTTGCACTCCTCGACTTCACCGTTGCAACCACATGCACTGTTTTCAGGTGCAGAGTCATGGCCTGCTAATAATGATTTTGCTACTAGCTTCGGAGGTGGAAATGGAGGAGACATCTATGGAGGCGCTCAGAGCGTGTCCGACTGCTCGAACTTCTGCCAACAAGATCAAGCATGCGTAACAGGTTGTCTGGACCTGATCATGGCAGGGCAATGTAATGCTGTTGGAGGTGAAGACTTTTCCGTCCAGGGAATATAAACAGCCACTTAAGTTAATGCGTCTAGGCTCTGCATGTGATGATGAGACCGGTACCGGAACCGGGGCCAGTGAGGACCCCTCTGATGGTCTCATCAAACTGAGAAAGCGCAACACATTCAACAAGCGGGCGACACTTACCTGCTCAAGCGCAGAGACTTGCTACCAATATACAGACGACTCTCTGCTTTGCGTCAACCTCAGCGACGGTGAGTGACTTCCGAAAACCTCGCGCCATAATCAAATGCTAACATGGATCCTAGGTTCCTACCACGACGACGTAGGAGGAAATGGTAGTCTCAAAGACGGAACCTATACATCGCCAAGTGGGGTAGTCCAGACAGGAACTGGCACACCATCAGATGTAGCCACAGAGGCAGCTACGACAACCACGAGCCGTGCTGGTACTGCGATTGGATACTCACCGGCGAATGCGACTACGGGCACGACTGCAACAAGAACTTCAGATGCAGGTAGTACTGCTAGTGGTTCTACTGCAACTCCAACTTCAGATGCCGCCGCTGCTGCAACAAGTTCGAATGCGGCAGAAAAGATCAGAGCGGGTGGCGTTACCTTGGGTGCTCTCGGCTTGGCTGTTGGACTTTTATTGTAAAATTTCAAGTTGATGCCTCGAAGGGTTGATATGTATGAAAGCTCTAACATGAACGCCCATAGCCCTCTTTTTAACAACTTTGTCTGTCGGTACCACAGGTGTTTTTCCAAGCAGGAAAGAGATGTACTTGAAATTGCATTGGATTTGGTGATACGCGGAAACATCGATGGACAGACTTATAGCTTTTACAAAAAGGCGTCGGAATGAGTCCAGATCTTGGATTCCTTCGTATGATGTCTTGCTTTTACAGCCAATGACCAGATGCATATAGCCCCCGTAATGTTACCAACCACACTGGCGGAAGTTTCCTTGTCGTCTTAAATGCTTTGCTCATTTTGTCGGGATAGAAGAAGTGTATCTCGCTTATGTGTTTACATCCGCGAAAGGGGGACGACACTCGCTTAGATGAGGCGCGGTGGGGTTGAAGCCAAACAGGGATTGTTGTACCCCGCCGGCATGCACATCACTTGACCCTTGACATGGCTTCCTCTTTTCCGAGCCAGAACCCTCTCATCTGTCATTTGTTATCGGGTAGCAATTGAAGAAGATGACCAGATCGGATTTTGCAAGCAGGCACTGAGAGTAAAAATCAACGCATATGGACTGGAAGCTTGCTGAGCACTAGAACACCAGTGATGTTCGGTGCGAGCTTAAAAAATATGCTACCACATATTGAAGCTCAAACGACTGCAGACAAGTGTCAGATGCAGGCCCAAGATTGAAATGACGTTCGGTAGTACAAAGCAATCTGCTTGACTCCAGCATTATGTGCTACAGTCTCGACTCTCGAGTGACCCAGCCATTTGCCACACACAAGTTCCACGAACCGAGTTCGCAATTGAACCGACGTTTGCCTCACACCAACCACCACTCCTGCACAGCAACCTACGCGTCAAAGGATTCTCGCGCGATAGACTTTAGCAGGCTTCTTGCAGCATATCCTTCCTATTCTAGAAGGTCACATCTTCGACCAAGCTTCTAGCAATCGTGCCATGCAAAGGCCAAGGCGGCCAAGCTTCATACAGGGAAGCTGTACCTGATTCCCCGGCCATGAGAATGTCAGCCAATCTCCATGTCGCGATCAGATTACCATGTTTCACGAGTATTATACGTTTCAAAATGATATCAATAATTCTTTGAATCAAAAGAAGAGTATACTAATTATTGTCTTGATCAGAAAAAACCACAGACTTATCTGATCTAATCTATTCTACGTAGCACGCCACCCCATCTTTCCCGCCAGGTACCGGACGGCACCCTGTCTTGCCCCGCATCCAAGACTTGCGTCACTTGGCAAACTCATAAAAAGTCATTAATCAGGAAGGTCACTGTTGGTCACACTGGACGGCCTCGATAAGACGAAATTCTCGTAATTGAGATCATCCGGCTTGATGCGGCGGTTAATGAGCAGCTTCAGAGCTATAAAACTCATCCCCGCCGCCAGCAATGGCTGGGACCCGTCGTTCTCGTTTTGTGATCGGTACCCCGCTACACAGTGTGACTGTTCTGATGAGAATATTGAAATCACTGCAATATGCGGTCTTTTAATGTACGTTCATGAACATTAATCAGTCTTTAAATTGAAAAACGTATCAATTGACTTCTCTTCAGATTATCAGCACGGCAGTCAGTCTTCTGCTAGCTGCTACCGTCGAAGCTCTTCCACCACAAGCACGCACAACTCCAGCCAAGAAAGTCGTGTCTTTCGAAGACGTCTTCAGCGGAAATTTCGGAGTCAAACGTACTTCTTTGCAATGGACTTCGCAAGGTGAAGACGGTACCTACGTCGAGGGAAGCTCGACTGGCGATTTGGTCCTTGCGAATATCGTAACTGGAAACACTTCGACGTTCGTTACTGCCAGCGAGCTTGGAGGTGCTGCCCAAGATTACTACGATTATTCTATTCAGCCGAGCGGGTGCGTCCCCTTTCTTATCCAGCGGCTTATTTTTGCGATTAAGATATCCTGACGAGACGTTTAGTGATCATGTTCTGTTCATCGCCAACTACACGAAATTGTACAGATATACTTTTTACGCAGATTACTACATCTACAATGTGAAAGACAAGACTACTGTTCCATTGGTTGCTGACCAGGCTGGAGGTAGGTAATCAGTTGTTTGCAACATGTAAATCCTGCTGATCCCTCACAGATATCCAATATGCCGGCTGGTCTCCAGTAGGGAACACCATCGCCTATGCCAGAGGCAACGATCTGTACATCTGGGAGAATGGCACCTCAACTCAGATTACCAAAGATGGAGGACCAGATGTCTTCAACGCCGTTCCAGATTGGGTATATGAGGAGGAGATATACGGAACAACTTCCCTCTTGTGGTTCTCACCTGACGGAAAGCAACTCGCCTACTTGAGCATTGATGAGACAGGAGTGAGTAACCCGCAACCACACTTGTAGCCAGGGGTTTTATTTGCTAAAAGACAACAGGTTCCCACTTACCAAGTACCCTACTACATGGACGGAGCGACTGCTGGTGTTTACCCTGACTACCTCCAACTCCGGTACCCAAAAGTAGGCGAGACGAACCCGACCGTCAAATTCAACCTCCTCAGCATCGAAGACCTTGCCGCCGGCCCCTCGGTCATCGAATTCGACTCCTTCGCTCCAGAAGACCTCATAATTGGCGAGGTAGCTTGGGTGACAGACACTTCATCCCACGTGATCTTCCGCTCTTTCAACCGCGTCCAAGACCAAGAGAAGCTCATCCTCGTCGATACCGCCACGAAATCCAGCTCGGTCGTTCGCGAGCGCAAGACCGACCCAGGCTGGATCGAGAACAACCTTGCCATCTCTTACATCGCCGGAACGAACACCTACGTTGATCTATCCGACGAATCAGGATGGCAACACATCTACCTATACCCTGTGAACGGCTCAACACCACGGGCGATCACAAAGGGCAAGTGGGAAGTCGCCAGCATCCTGTACATCAACTCTGCCACCAAGACGCTGTACTATACTTCCACGGAGCGGAACTCCATGGAGAGACATCTCTACTCGATTGGCCTGGACGGCAAAAACAAGAAGGCGCTTGTCGACGACAGAAGCCCTGGAGTCTGGACCGCATCTTTCTCTGCTGGAGGCGGATACTATATCTTATCATACAACGGCCCCGAGCTCCCCTACCAGAAACTCTACTCCACCAAATCGCACCGCACAGCACTCAAGACCATCAATGACAACGCAGTCCTCGCAGGCAAACTTGCAAACTACACTCTGCCCAAGACAACGTGGTTCGAGATGCAAGGTCCAGATGGATATACCTTCAATGTGATGGAGCGCTTACCACCAAACTTTGATCCTAAGAAGAAATACCCTGTGATCTTTGACCCGTATGGAGGTCCCAATAACCAGAGGACAACAAAGACGTTCAGGCAGGTTGATTTCCGTGCCTATCTGGCGAGTGATCCTGAGCTAGAGTACATCCTGCTTGTGGTTGATAACCGTGGGACTGGATTCAAGGGCCGCGCATTCAGAGAGGTCGTCGCTGGGCAACTCGGTGAGCTCGGACCCACTCTGACGTCTTGCTCGGAAAGAAACTGACAATAAGCAGGAACGCTTGAAGCCATCGACCAAGTCTATGCAGCCAAGGAATACGGCAAGAGAAGCTACGTCGACGCATCCAAGATTACCATTTTCGGGTGGTCATACGGTGGTTACCTCGCTGGCAAAGTCCTCGAACTCGACAGCGACGCTTTTTCCTTTGCCATTCTGACAGCTCCTGTCTCTGACTGGAGATTTTACGACTCCATGTACACCGAGCGATACATGAAGCTGCTCTCCACCAACGAAGCAGGCTACAACACAACTGCGATCCGCAAGTCGGCCGGTTTCCAGAACGTACGTGGGGGCTTCCTCATCCAGCACGGAACTGGAGACGACAATGTGCATTTCCAGAACTCGGCTGTTCTCGTCGACACTTTGACTGTGGGTGGGGTCAGCCCGAAGAAGTTCCATGTTCAGTGGTTCACGGATAGTGATCATAATATTAATTTCCACGGTGCGACGACTTTGATCTACAAGCAGATGGCGAGGTATTTCTGGTTGGAGAAGACTAGGAAGGATGAGAAGCCTCACCAGTTTGATAGGAAGTAATATTTTTGTAATTAGTGATTTTATTAAACAAGCACATCTGAATATAGATGTGCCATGTCTGAGGGCTCTTCTGCTGGACCCACTGTCGTTGTGAGACTTTGTGAAGAAGTTCGACCTACTGTATATTCACCTCCCAGACGAGCAGATAGGTGGTTTCAGAAATGCCGCACCAAACTTTATGAGCTATGCGCCGCCATTGAGCATTAGAAAAGCTCTATCCAGCCTGTTTTGCAAGCCAGTCATGTCAAGCAATCTAGACAACCAGTGCCATTCGAGCTTTGTGACTGTGTGATAGATCATTGACTGAGACGTCACTCCAGAACTGTCTGCATTGGGATCCTAAGGATACTCAACCGACAATCTGCAAAAGCACGAAGACTTAATAGGGACATCTGCAATGGCCATAGCCACCTTCAACTGCTGTTGTACGATGCGCGCCTCTTCTCTTCGACCCAATTTATGAAGACACTCGTGGTATCCATGTAGAGCCCAAACATTGTTCGGATGCTGCAGAGCTCGCGGAAGTGTGTCATCCATACCGAGGTCGGCACTGTAGACTGCCAGTGCCTTCTCAAAGAAGTCTTGCTCGGCCAGAAGTGCGCCGTATGCGTGACGAGTCGGCTGCATCCATCCCCAAGGTTCATCGTAAGGCAGCTCGTCATCAAGAATGATCGACTTCTGTAAATGTTCAAAAGCTGCGTTAACGTCACCACGGCGGTACGCAATTTCTCCGTCGAGCATTTCTCTAGCGATGGCAAGAATATCTACGCAGGTGTTATTGAAGAGCATCCGGGTTGAAGCAACGCGCTTGACAGCATCAACGAAAAGACCTTGCTCATCAACTGCCTCTCGAACCTTTCCAGTTGCAGCCAGGGCAACACCTTTGGCATAATGGACCATTGCCGTAGTGACACAGTAGAGCTTTGGGTCTGAAGGGAGCTCCATATTCAAGATGTCCTGCCAGCGGCCAAAACGGATCAGAGCATGCACTCGCATAGAGAGAAATCCTTCGAGCCAATCTGCCATTGGTGGGGACTCGATTCTCAATAGCTTTTCCGGTAGGGAAGCCTCCAATTGTGATATTGTATCTATCGCAACCTTCGACTGTCCTGCAAACATAGCTGCGTATATCCGAAAATGGTAGTTATGTGACCGGTAGAGGGAATAGAAGTTGAGGGCACCTGCTCTGGCAAGGAATCTCTCATCAGCTCGTATGGCTTCGGAATTGGAAGTAATTGCTCGTCGATAGTCGCCGCAGAGGATATCGAGATGTGTCGGCATATGATTGAGATGGCCCGCATCAGGTATGAGGCCTCGAAGGTGGTCCGCTGCTGGCAGCGCGATCTCTGGTGTAGTGGACATTTCCATGAGATGAATGTACAAGTGCAGTAGTCCTGGGTGCGCAGTGCCTCCTTCTTGTGCCAGAGCGCAATCAAGGACTGTCTTCACCTCCAGTGTTTGCGCGCCTTCCGCTGGTTGTCCAGTTCGTATATCCCACAAGGCCCAGGGCGTCATATTCATCAACGCGTCCGCGAAGAGAGCAGCAACATCCAAGTCCTCGGGAAATGCCTCGTATACGCCTCTCATAGCATGCGCATACTCCTTGTTCCATGGTCTACACTCCTCCGCCTCTGCCGCCTCTTCTTGTGGATATCTAAACTGTAGTGCGTGAGCGAGGGCCTTTTCTGCAGCTGTTGTTGCGGTGGTATGAGCTCGTTTTGCCGCTCGATGACCCCGCGTCAGGATATTGTCAAGCTCCTGCTTGTCGAAGAACTCCCAAGGCTTGTTGTAGTTGGGTCCAAGGGAGTATGCCAGTCCCCAATGAGCCATGGAGCAGTCGAGATCATGGGCAATGGCTTGTTCGAAGCATCTGGCTGCCTCTTCGTGGTTGAAGGCATAGCTCCATGTCAGGCCACGATTGAACCAGATCTGCGCATCGCCGCTCTTCGTGTAGATGGGTCTTTGGAAGGCTCCTAGGTCATAATATTCATCTTTCGACGAAATAGAGGTCGGTCGCTCCATTATTGGGTATCGCTCTGGTGTTGGTGAGGTTGTGATTGAGAACTGGTTTGATGGAGGGGCTCTGAGTGCCAAGAAATTGGGAGCTCGACCGCGAGACCGCCACCAGCACAGCGAGAGCAAGGCAGTGTATCATCATTGACTTTCCTTTTCTGCATTCACCTCCATTTTCCCCCCGCTGTATTTCGACTTTTATTATCGATTTTGTATGGCCAGCTCAAAGAGTTACTTTTTATGATAGCAATAACATGCAGCGATATTGTCAGGTAGAATAGAAATCGCAGTACCAGCTCGCCTACCTCCGCTAGTAGTAAACAAACAAAATGAAGCGCATTAATCGCTCTTGCTTGTGATTTTTAATAGGAGGCTGCGACTGAAATTCTAGAATTCTCAACAAGACACTGTATCCCGGCCTTGATAGTCACGCTTACTCTAATCTCCGAGTCTGTTTTGAAGGTCCTGATTCCAGCAGATACTGTTGACGCCATTCACAACTGATCAATCCATTCCAAAACAGTCTCCGGCTCAGCTCTCTTATGATACTCCGGCTCCACGAAAGAATTCCTCACCACTCCCTTCTGATCAACCAGCAGCGTAGCAGGCACTGGCAACACAAATGAATCATCACCATTTCTCTCCTTGAAGTCCACTCCAAATCCATCAAACACCGGCCGCATGTATTCCGGCATAGGAAACACCAAGCCAAGCTCCATAGCATACTTGTTGCCAAGATCCGACAGCACAGGGAACTTCAACTCGTTCTTCTCGGATGTAGATAGAGCCTGCTTGGGCACCTCGCAGGTGATGGCGACAAGCGTTACACCTTTGGCTTCGAATTGTGGGAGGTGGTTTTGGAGAGCTCGGAGAGCGAGGTTACAGAAAGGGCACCACTCTCCGCGGTAGAAGGTAATTAGGAGAGGCCCCTTCTCGAGCAGGGTTGAGCTGGCTACATCATTGCCGAAGGCATCAGAAAGTTTGAAAGGTGGAAGTGTATCGCCTGCTTTGATGGCTTTCTGGAAGTCGAAAGAGGCGGCATGGTCGGCTGTTGACTCTTTAATTGGCTTGGTGATTTGAGCTGGGCCGTTTGTATGGAATTCTGTGTAGACTTCTGACAAGTCGGCTGCGAGACTCATCTTTGGAACCTGAAGGGATATCCACAATGGAAGAAGCTGAGCTTTGACTTGAAGTTTGAAGAGATTTGATCTCGGAAGGGACACAAAATATAAATATGTACAGACTTCCGACTTGTTCACTACATGGAATTTATTACTCACGCAGTCCACGTAGCATTCACGGGTACTACTAAGCAGCTGAGTATCTAATGTAAGTATGACCCGATGCTTGTGTGACAAGTCCCGAGCCATACCATACAAGACCTTGTACCCCAAACCATCTGCATCAGCATTCAAGTTTGAGTTCGAGATATCATCGAACCAAATTCATCAATGCCACCTGGTTGTTCGAAATCCAGGGAGTGAAACGCCGGATGGAACGCTAGGTTATTGTAACACCTCATCCGTTGAGTGCGTTCATTGAATAGTAATCCGTAAAAAGTCCCTGCTGTGGAGTGAAGTCTTGCGGGCATGTGTGTCTGACGTAAGAGTGGACGATGTGAAGGAATCTATTCGGAATCCTATCTCTCAATATTAAATTGATTCTGATGAAATGAACAGCGCCTGAATTGAAAATGGAGTAGCTGCACTTCAGTCTCCAAAATTATCTGGTTCGATTCACGAGTGCCTGGAACTGCCATTGTAATTGAAACCGAAGTGATTTTTTCTGTTCCCACTGACTTTGTTTGAGAATTGGACCGCAGCGGCTAGCATAGGACAAGGAGCCAAAGCACGTCAAATTAAAATTGTTGGTAAGTCAAAACAAGGAACAGGCCACGAAAATGCAAACGGGTAACTTTGTGCATACCCGGCCGGCAGCCCGGAATGATTGCGGCGAGTTATATTCAAATACCGGTGCAAGTTGTACCGACACGGCGGATATACGGATCTGGCAAAACGTTTGTTCTCAGCAGCAGCAACTCACTTCGTCAGCATACAATCGTTTACCCCACAAAACCATTCTATCATCGCTCTCCAAAATCTCATGCTCTACTCGTAAGCTCGCTTCGTCATTTACTTTCAAGCTCGATACTGCTTCCACATACCCCACATTCTCTTGATTTGCCCTGTTGTGAACTCCGTTTTGCATGAACTAGTATCAATCAGCTTCGAAGTCCTTGCTTTTAAAGAATTTCCAAGCTTTTAGAATTTGCAAATGTCAGACTTACTCTTCAGTATAATCCATGTAGTTATGCACTGCATCGAGTCCTGGCTGATCCGGGCACGTATCCCATACAATCGGCGCATAGCAACTACCTATTGGAAGTGCTTGAGCAGGCGTATCGTCAACGAAGTCGCCAGGTCCTATGCAGTTCCAGCCTTCGAACGTGTGGAAGAGGCCGAGCCACTAAATAATGAATTAGTACTAGATAACTGAAAGACAGGCTAATCAGGTACTACATGTCCAATCTCGTGTGTCAATGACTTTCCCTCATTTACTGTCTCCAAGAACTCCTGACCTGGCAGAGTCACCGTACTGATTGCACAGCCATCATTATATAGAAGCAATTGAGTCAGCCATGGACCAAGAATCACCGATCATAAGCTGGGAATGATTAAGATGAGACCATCAACATCGCTGAGCATAGTCGGGAACGAGCAATACTAAAAGACAGATTGTCAACATCTCTTCGAGTCATCTCTAGGCAACAAGGGTCGAGACGATATTATTACCCCAGTCTGCAAATACTCCTCAAATTGTGAGACGATATAGACATTCAGAGTCTGCCGGGTCCCCTTCCGAAGCTTCTTCCTCGTTTTGAGATCAGGACCGGTGGCAGTCCAGTTCGAGTAAATCGAGTAGGTCGTCCCCTTTAACTTGAATGCAAACTTAGATGGCTCTGGATATATGTCATTAGTACTAACTATTATGCTCAGAATGGGTAGCTAAGCTTGCTTACTGAAATTATCCTGGATGACCTCCAATTGTTTCTTCAACAACTCCTTGGGGACCCACCCCCCCTCAAGTGTTTTGTTCGCAGCGAGGACATGGAAATATGTCTCGATGACGTGCCGCTTCTGACTTCTTGGACTTATCGTACCAGAAAGTATCTCTTCGTCGGAAAGATCGAGTACGGCAAATTCAGCGGCGTGTTGGAGAAGGTGTGGTGATGATGCTGAACCGCAGGTTCTGGTAATATTACTCCGGGGGTGAGAAGCATATGCCAAAGAAGTAAGAAGTGAGAACAAAGTAATGAATAGATTTGGCAAGGACATTGTGATATTGTCATGGGGATTAGATACTGGCTGATGTAGGAATCGTAGAGCAATGTCTCTCCTCAAATACTCCATACTCCTAGGATCAACTTCATGGGCAGCATAGTACATCGCTCATGGACCCACTGTCACCTAGCTTTGCCGCATCAGCCTCTCATACCGTTACTGGAGACTTGCGCTCAGTACTCTGATGATAGGACAGCCTGACGGCCATGTGGACGATTATGCCGAACAGGTGCCAAACCGCAGCACATTGAACAGGGCTGCCTGTGAACTCCATTTCCCTCAGTGGACTGGGAACGGTCATCAGGCTTGTATTCCCGCACTCAAAGAGGCTCATTTTCATCACCTGGGCGTTTTGAGTGCAGCACAGCCACCGACACAGCGCGCAGAAGTTGCCAGTCAATCCCGCAACGAGTAACATACGGCTGCGAAGCGAATTCTGGCTAAACAAACCGGATGAAGAATAACAAAACCCGACCGAACAAGGATGATTGCCAAGTAAACGCGTATGAGGCGAAGACGTGGCTTTCAGTGATGGCTGTGGCTGAAATATAATTACCTCAATGGACGATTACAGATTTGGCTGCGATGCCCAGAATGTGCCATGCATTAATAATTGTAGATGAGCACACTTTCGACGCGTGGCTTCCACACTTAATGCAGAAGAGGATGAGCATTTCCGAGGAGAATACCGGGTATACACAATTATGATCTGATCATTGAGGATGCACAGAAGAAATCTCCTGGCATCAGATTGTTGGACGGTTCAAAACTTCTACCTAGTCGAAATATCTCGTGCTTCGACTCGTATCTTGACACCAATCTGCTTGTTGAACCAGTAATTCTTCGTTTCCAGGTCCTTGTCTGTTTCAGCAAGTCGAATAGTAAACAGTCTAAGAACTTGAGGAATCAGCTTGTAGATCTCACTCAAAGCGATCTGTATAAAAGTTAAGCAGACCATCCCTCTTCGAGTGTTATGACAGAGACTTACATTCTTCCCAATACAAGTTCTTGTTCCAGCCCCAAAATGCAGCATCGCCTTGTCCATCGCCACGAGATCACCATGCAGCCAACGATCAGGATTGAAGATGTCGGCATCTGACCCGAAAACAGCCTTGTCATATTGGATGACGGCAGGATTGATACCAATCCGATAGCCTTCTGGAAAGAAGATCCCGGATATGGCGGCTCCTCCTTCCGCTACCTCTCGTGGCATGGTAAGTGCGATACTCGGGTGCAAACGCATGCCTTCGTTGATGCAAGCCTTCAGGTAAGGCAGCTTGAGTGAATCTGCATACGAAATTGGGATAGAGACAGTGCCGTTCTTGACCGCCTCGTCAATTTCTGCTGTCAATCTTCGATAAGCATTTTGATTCTGCATCAGGTGATACAATATGCTAGTGATGGCAATCGAGGTGGTGTCTATCCCGGCCATTCTGACCATGTCAGCAGGTAAGATGAAAGTGTAATATTCACAAGGTAGGTGAAACGTACAAAGCGGACTGAGTTTCGGCCTCTACATGCTCATGCTTGAAATTGTACTTCTCCCCTTTATCGGCCTTGATCTCAAAGAGTCTCCTGACCATATCGGGCTTTCCATCTTCGTTCCTATCAACCTGCTCTTTGCGCCTCGACACCGCTTCTGCGGAGGCGAGACTAAGGTGACCGAAAAATTTCATTGTCCTCCGAATGGTGGGAATGAAGAGGATAGAAAAAATCATGCAAAAGGGCATTAGGTAAGATGGTAGAGTTCCCCCAACGGTGAAAAGTGCCAACGCGGGAGAAATTTTCTCTATCCAGCCGCCGTCTTCCATACGATTATTTGCGAAGTTCCAGGTGCCGCTGTAAAGAAGTCCGCGGAGTACTTCATGAATATACCTGACCGCAAAACCTTGTATCAGCGTGTGCCTCAACAACACAGGATCTAGGATACCTTTCTTACATATTGATAAGAAATCGTAGATCCACAATTGATTTCTGTTTCGCCAACTTACTCACAGTCTCGCACCATTCGTCAGTGCAAGAGTCGATCACTCCCTCAGATTCGAGGATACTGGACATCGAGTACACATTGTTGACGATGCGTCGACGTTCGGCATGCTCTTTTTCATCGCGTGTGGGAAAGTGCCCAGCGTATGCCATGTTTGGCGGGGTCCAGGGATTGTACCAATCGCTCTATGACCATTTTGTGAGCTGTACTTGTAAAGTCGTCGATAAAGAAACCCACCTTGTTAAACACATTCTTGGTGCTATAAATGATCTGGATGTTATCAGCGAGCAGTATTGTAAGGCACATGAAGAGAAGAGAAGCTTACCCTTATCGCTTCTGGATCTGAGCATGAAACTTCATTCGGGGCTATTCGAACAAGGTAGCCTGTTATATTGTGTCAGAACGACATCATCGAAAGCTGGCAATGATGGCTCACCATGCTTCTTGTGCAAGGCCCGTTCAGTTTTCTCCATATCACCCCTGGCCGTCATGGAAACTATCCATACTCGACTGAAGGATGCCAGGAATGGACCTGGAATAGAACGAAGAGGATGAAAGTATGAACAGTACAGTATCCATCCGAGCTCGTAAGTAATCGCGGTTGCGAGAAGGCTCTGGAGAACAATTGACAGCATGTTCGATTTGTATTCAGAAGCAGAATGGCCAAAAAGATTGAAGGAAATGAACGGTAAGACTGAGGAATTCTCTTTGCTTCATAATATAGTTCTGTCTGTACGACGGACCAGCATCATATTCGCACCATCGGGTTAATCGCTTCGCCGAAAGAGGTGGTAAGACGACTAGTGCACGAAGTGTAAATCTGATTGGACGAGAATACGTAGTGGCCGCTTTGGGATATCACCTCAGCACAAAGATCCGATTGAGACATCTTGGACATTGTTTGTGATAGGACGCCGATCAGATTGCTAATCAGACAGTTATTACATGGAATTTTACTTGAAAGCGATAATCGAGGAAGTAAATGATGAGGGGGGAAATGGTCACCTGACCGTCGGACCTTAAGGTAAATGGTGGTTTCTTGTGCAAGTCTTAAGACTCTAAGATCCGTAACAGTGGAGTCCCTGGCTTGAGAAATTTAGAGATAATTCGAGAATTCTGCCCTTGTCCCCCCAAGACTTGAATTATTTTCTCTAGGATCTCAACCTGCGCTTCTCAAGTTGGAGGGACCACGAAAGCATTCATCGAACCGCTATCGAACGTCGAGCAGTTCGGAGAAATCAGCTGCGTATGCTCTCCAACAGGACCACCAATCCCATTAAATCCCATATTATCCACGCTATCAAGTTCATCAAGTCCAAAGATCTGCAACGGCTCGGACGAAGCAATTCTAATATCATCTGCCATTTCCGGGAACGCCTCGAAGAATTGTGAAGTCATTCGACAAGAGTCAATATTGAGAGATTCAACATCAAAAAGAGGACTGTAGCGAAGCATGCCTGTGCCAGCGTCCGTCTCGTAGCATGCGTTGATGGTGTATGGCCATTCGAAGCGAAAACAAGATCCGAACATGGCCCAGAATTGATCGGTCATTCGAATTGCACTGGAGAGAACGAGGCGTTCGCGAAGACCAGGCCTAGATAGAGGTGAGTAAGAAGTAATTTAGCATGATCGAATGCTCATACCAGCCTAGGTAATCAATTGATGGATGGTGTTCATACAGGAGTTGTGCTGGCCTAGAGAGAACAACGTTATTCAAGTCAAAGTCTAGGAGTCAATTTCATCTTACCTGTACCTGTACCATGGCGGTAGCTGTCTCGAACCAAGAGCACCGGTCTTATACTTCAGAGCCTATCAGCTTTCCTTTCTATTATTTATTTGACAACTAAAACTTACTAGCATCATCATATGGATATGTCTCAATAGGACAAACCTCTCAATTGCTGGGGTCTCCTTGAACAGACTCATATCAACATGCTGTAAGATCTTCCACAACGGGCACAGCCTTGGTAGGGTCTCTGTGACACTCCAGCCGTATAGCACTGCTCGTATCAACATGTTCTGATTCTGTAAATCATTCGAACAAATGATCGTGTTTGGGAGCGCAGCAATCGATTTGTTCAAGTGCTGACAGAAAGTTGTGATGATTTCGGAGCGAGCTGAAGTCCTGAGTTTGGCGAACGTGGCTGCGACTGGTGGGGTGATAGGTAGTGTGAGACGGAGGCAGGAGTCTATGTAATTATCGTGCATTTTCATATGGTAATATGGTGGCAGGTATTGCATGCGCGAGAGCGGACTCAATGGGTGGAAAGCATCTGAAGTCCGAGGGCTGGCTGGTAACAGATTCTGTTGACAGCCTGAGGAATCTGAAGCAGGCTCTGTCAGTACCTGCTCGACCTTTGGATTGGGCTCATCGCATATCGATTGAAAAGCTGGATTCGTGGGAGACGTTGACGCGGAACTGTCCAGAAGATTTGATAGCTGTGTCTCCAGATGCTCGACTCGCTGGGCTATCTTGTTCTTCCTCCTCCTCTGAGACAGTCGGTTCACTTCTCTCTTCCGCCTCCTTTGCTCCTCAGTCAGAACTCGGCCCGTCGACCAAGGCTTCGGTTTTGATCCGGGCTCTCGAAAGCTCATTCTCTTCAAGCCGTCAAAACTTAAACTCTAATAACTATCTAAGGGGTTGGGTGAAATTCCGAGGTAGGCGCGAATGAGGTGTGCGATTTGTTGAAAGACGGGAGATTGTGCAGCAGTGCAGTAATGAAGTCAATGAAGTGTCAAAACAAAGCGACGATCCCTCATAAGCTATGTCGTCGACGGTCCAGAAACCATACAACTACCGAATCGTGGCTGTCTTCGGGGCTCGAGGGGGCTTTTCTTTCTCCACCCCACCCGGCCAGCGGGATGTTGGCATAGAAAATCCACCAGCACAGATCTGCATTTTGTCACTCTGAAAGGCTTGAATAATGCGGGGAAATGGAGCTTGTACAGCGCCGGTGATGTCCTAAGTTCCCCCTTAGAAGTACAGAATTCCAGCGTTCCGAGTGAGACTGCGGGGTACTGGCCGTACCTAGGTTCAGACGGGTGGCGCGCCGTCCCAACCTAACATTTTAACCTTACTATGATGCCCAGCATATCTGCCTCGGCGATTCTAATCGAGGAATAATCAGCACCCTAGTATTGAATGATCGACAACTAAGACAGTAATGGCAGCCCGTCGTGGGTGGCTGACATTGCCTGAATCATGAATGGTTGACTACTTTGTGACTAGGTGGTTCTTTGGATGGATGTTTGCAGATCTGTGCAGCAAGGGATGCTGAGAGCAACAATTGCAATCGCCGGATGGAAGTCTTCCTGGCTTGCAAGGAAATGTGCGAATCGCACATAAACGCTGATGGTTGCCACAGAGCGTTAGCGAGTACAACATCGACTGCGGGGATGGGAATAACGAGTTGATGTTGTCTACTGCTTTCCCGGTTTGGATATATAAAAGAGAAAGTGCACCTTGTGTTTACAGGGTTTTTTTTTTCCTTTTCGATTGCTCGCTTCGGTAGTTGACCTGCATTCACGGTTTCGACACATACTGAAAATATTTTCCAATATGAAGCAAGTACATCTCTCATACGTAGGAGCAACCCTCCTCAGCATTTTCGCTCCTGAGGTCGCCGCCTTTCCAGGGGTCCTCGAAGCTGCCACCAGAGCAAAGGCAGATCGTCATATTGTTGGCAGACAAGAAGCACCCGATCTCAATCCCACTTTCAACGAGAAACTCCAGCATGTCTCCACAACTGGCGAGCATGCTTTCGTGGCACCGAATCTTGCTGCTGGAGATCAACGTGGGCCGTGTCCGGGTTTGAACGCTATGGGTATGTGTATAAACTTTCACAATTTCAAAAAGTCAACAAAGAAGCTAACAATCGGCAAAGCCAACCATGGGTATCTCCCTCACAACGGAGTTGGCAGTCATACAGATTTCATCAAGGGAACTTTTGACGGTGAGCACCCATAATCTTACTTTTAGAAATAAGTATACTAACACTTGCACCACAGTCTTCGGCATGTCCGCTGACCTCTCAGGCTTCCTTACCGTCCTTGGTGGTACCATTGACGGCGACGGTCTTACCTGGTCGATCGGTGGTCCCTCAAAAGCAAACTCAGGAATCAGTTCCGGTGGTCTACTCGGTGTCCCTCAGGGAATCTCAGGCTCGCACAACAAGTATGAGTCAGATGCGTCTCCCAGCCGTGGAGACTTGTATCTTGACGGTAACGACTTCACCCTGCAGATGGATCAGTACCAACAACTCTACGATGCCGGCCAGGCAAACGGAGATGTTTATGATCTTCCTCTGCTGACCGACTTCCGTTCTCAGCGTTTTGATCACTCGGTTCAGAACAACCCTTACTTCTTCAATGGTGAGTTAGCTTCCTCATCCACAGCATCATCAACAGTGTCAGGAGCAAAGGCTGACATTTTTTAGGACCGTTCACTGGCGTACTTGTCCAGCCTGCGGCATACACCTTCATCTACCGCTTTATGAGCAACAAGTCCGCCGAGTACCCAGCTGGCCGACTAAACGGCGATGTCCTAAACTCGTTCTTCGGCGTCACAAAGAATGCCGACGGAAGTCTCACCCACTCTCCCGGCCACGAGGTAAGCAAACAGAACTGATGTGCTTTCAACATAAACAAATACTGACAGTTCATCAGCGTATCCCAGACAATTGGTACAAGCGCGCAGTCGGCGACGAATACAGCATTCCTTTCCTACAAGCCGACACCCTGCTTGCTGCCGCCAAATACCCCAAATTCCTCAACATTGGTGGCAACACTGGCACACCCAACTCCTTCGCCGGCGTCAACGCCGAGGATCTCACTGGCGGCGTCTACAACAGCCGGAGCCTGGCCGAAGGCAACAACCTCGCCTGCTTCGCGATGCAGTTTGCCGTGCAGGCGTCGCCGGACATCATTCAGTGCAGTGGAGTGCTGAATGGTATTACCAGTGCGATGCAGAGGCTTACGAGTCAGGCGGCGACGAGTCTGAGTGCGTTGAGTTGTCCGCAGTTGACCAAGATTGATGATGATCAGTTTAAGCAGTTTCCAGGGTATGCTAATCTGGATTGTAAGACTGGGACGTACTAGAGGGATTGCATTTGTGTGTGAGAAACAGGGAGTGGCAGAATGCGGGATGATGTTATTATGATACGATGTGAACATGCCGATGTCTGTGATTCTTGGATTCTTGTAAATATTGCGAGCAGCTGGCTGTTATCCATCCTAATAGCACATTATGGTTCTTCGAAACTCAACTTTATCGGTCCCACGTTCTTCTTGAAGCCTGTGATCGTGCAGAAGTCGGTCAAGCGGGTATATTCTATCTTCAGTGCAAAGAAAATTCCTCATCTTTCCATTTTGGCGACCGCACTGCCTCTCCTCTCATCAAACCATGAACGTAACATCCACCAATGAGCCTAAAGTCACCTTCAATGTACTCACTTCGCCGTAGAACAAACGGCATCGCACCACCATTGAAAACAACGACCAAGTCATCGACTCTCGATCCCAGAGGAACTAAGCCTACAAAGCCACCTGCCGTCCTGCACACCCTCGACGTCACGATCAGCGACACCACACATGCATAGTATAGGTTCAGGCTAAGGAGCTGTTCGACTGACGTCAAGGACTCTAGCCTATGAGTGTCGAAGAATCTTCTACATTCTTCGTACTGACGTGCGTAATCCTCCGCTGCTTCCGCTGAGTTCATGCCTTTGTTCGCGATGATTGTACGCCAGTAGACTTCACCCATGGTCTCGCCTGTCGGTGCGTATATTCTTGAAGGGTCCCTATCAGGATCGATAGTTTCCTCTGCTTTAGCGAAAAACTGTTTCAGGAGGAAAACATCGCCCGATGCTGAAGTGATGCCTGATGCATCCATACCGAGCTCTGAAATCCTGTCAATTCGGCTTCCGGATGCTAGGAGGACATTCGGGTCCGGACTGATTCTAATGTTCGGGGGGAGATCTCCTCCCGCTTTGTAAGAATTGCTGTCAACAGGTGCCCAGATTGTGCGAGCACAAAGGACTTTGCGCTCTACTACTCCGGTACGAGTCCAATTGGGAACCCAGGAGGGCCAAGTCGGTAGGTCATCGGAGACACCAGCAAGATATAGGACTTGCATGCCATGCCCCTTCTTGATGAAGCCTTGGCTAAACCGACGAGCGACTGAAGCAATCGACTCATCGTAGTCAGGTCGAAACTCCTCATCAAGTCCATCAGAGGCCAGTCCTAGCAATGAGAAAAGTCGATCTCTCGGATCCGTCGCTTCACATCTGTCGAAAATGAAGAGCAAATTGATAAGAGGATGGTGGACGGTGGGATCATTCAGTTCCGTCAGACCGAAAGCTCCCATGTTCGCCTCGAGCATTCTGATAGTTGGCTCAATCAGCGAAGGATCTTTGCGTAGTATCATAATGGTATCCTTTAAGCCAGGCAGCTTCTCAGTCAGAGACTTATGGGAGTCCAATTGCTGCAGAGTACTCTCGTCAGATTCACTGAAGGTTCTGATGTAATAAGCAATCCCTGAGCTGAGGCTTGAACCGGACTTAACTGCCATCATGGCTAACATTGCAGCAGCGCCAGAATATGCGTCATCGAGGCCGTTATCGAGATCCCCACCAGTAGTTGTCCATTTCAGGAGATTGAATTCTTGCATCTTCTCGGTGGCGCTGACGAAGCTCTTCCAGTTGATCTTCCTCTGTCCACAGATAATCACGGTATCTTTTCCCAGCACAAATTCCTGCAACACCCAAGCTCTCCGGAACCAAGGACGACGCCAGAAAACTGACCATGCGAGCCATGCTGGGTCTAGATACTCCGGGAGGCCGTGGGATTGTAACCATTCCATGGTAGCAAATTTCTCGGGCAGGCCACTGAAACTGATGCCTGCGATCTTCTCGTGAAGCTGAATCGCCAAATCACTTCCATCTGCTTCATCTCCCAGGTAGGCCAGTGTCCTGAATGCCGAGGAGTAGATCTGCCGCATCAACAAAATCTGGTGTTTTTTCTCGAGGTTGTCGTCTTGGTTGATACAAAGCGCATCTGCCCAGATGAGTCGGCTCTTGGTCAGCCGGCGAAGCCGGACAAGTGCGGAATGAATCGACTCGGTGATGTTTATGGTCCCATCATCGAGTTCGATGGATCGAGGCTTGTCGGGGGAGCCCCAGCAGTATGAGAGTGCCTCATAGTGGGGGAGGTAGTCGATGGGGACTTGCTTGAGCGAGCCGCGAAGCGGACTGTGCTTGAAGCCAGCTTCCAATGTCAGGATGCGAATGGAACCGGTCGAAGGAAGCGGATTGTACGTGTATATCTTGGACGGAGGAGTAAAGAACTCATGGAGCATCAGATCCTCAAGCTCGGCGAGGAAAGTACTCGTTAAGTCCTGTTGCGTCTGAGGCGGGCTTGAAGGCTGGATATCCGAGGCCAGGCCGGAGGAAAAATGCTTCTTTTGCTGTTCTTCTACGGATGCCATGGTGTTTAGTTGAGGGACGATCTAGACTGTGCTACCCTGCGACAAGGTCATATTTATCTCGTGTTGAGGAGCGCAACTGGCGCCTCAGCTGAATCGAGCTGAGCTGAAAGCCTCGCATCCTGCAGGTATGGATAAATGCATCCGCTTGAATTAACGGGCCAGCTCACCGACACAACGCTGGTTCGCAGCAGTAGGAATATATCTTCAAGCTGGTCTTTCTTTCCTCAGCTCCAAGGAAGTTTGTCTCTCAGATGTTTGCCAATTGGCTCCCCGCCCAAAGACAAAGACAAGGGAGTCGAGGTCCAGGGACAGATGAGATGCTGAGTACTTGTTATAATCACGTGATTAAGGCTACTTGCGACCTCGGCAAAACGCGACTTCTCTTTTCTTCCTTGCCTGCAATGTCTCGAGCGACATGGCCTGGCACCATACTCAAGGTGGTCATCGACTCACCGTACGCACACAGGGCATCGCGGCGCGGCCCAGCCTTGCACATCTGGCTCCTCTCTCTTCGACACTTACTGACTCACTCAATTGTTGATTGCACGAGGAAATCGCTCGAGCTTGTTTCACTTTCAGTTGCATTTCCATTCATGAAAACTTCGAATTTGCCTTAAGGCAATATTTAAGATGATCTCATATTCTGTTCGATCTCCTCACGAGTCATCCAAACCCAGAGCCTCTCTTCTCGTTGGCGCATCTACAATAAAATACGGCTTCTCAGCGAGCGAAGTCACTCTGGTACCATGTCTGGGCTCCAGCCCTTCATAATCCCATGAGGCGTTGTGCATGGTGATGCGGTTGTCCCTAGTCGGAAATCAGCATTGATGGTTTTTCAGAAAAAGGAATGGATTCGAGACTTACCACAGCGCACTAGTCCTTGGACTCCACTTGAAGCGGACCTGGATGTCGACATTGCCCTCATATACACTATAAAGATAATTCAAGATAGCATCGCTTTCACCCTTGTCAAGTCCAACAATCGACTTTGTCATTGCTCGGTTGACCCAGAGAGCCTTCCAGCCAGTGGCAGGGTGGACTCGAACAATAGGATGAATGCGCTCCACGTGCTTTGGGCCGGCGTTGGGGTCGTTTCTATCGAGATATGTGTGGGCGCTGGTGTAAATCGCTTGCCTTCCGTCGATGATCTTGCGAAATTCAGGGCTCAGTTTTGAGTAGGCTGCATATCCGCTAGCCCACAAAGTGTCACCTCCGACAGTTGGCACAGTGTCGTTATGAAGGTGAGTAATACCAGCAGGATGCAGTTCGTGAACCAAATCACTGACTACGTTTAGTGTCTGCTGATTTGACACGGCAAAGACTTACGTGTGCCATCTCGAAGCGCCTCCTGGCTGTCTGAACGAAGCCTTTCTCTCAGTAGCCATGAGTGCTGGCCAGAGAACACTAACTCCTGGAACACCTGGCACGTGTGGAACTTGAGGCTACTTCTGGTCAGTATTTCCTCTTCTGCCTGAAGAAAAGGCATTCTCACATGAATCTCAACCTCTCCATAATACTCCCCGAGCCTCTTCTGCTCTTGCGGACTCAGATCCTGGTCTCTGAAGAATACTACGGACCTCTCCGCAATCAACAGCGCAAGCTCATCTTTCTGCGTATCCGTCAAGTCCTTCAACTGCAATCCGACGACCTCAGTCCCGATATGAGCAGTCAAATGGATGACTTCCTTCGCAGCTGAGTACAAAGCTGACTTTGATTTATCGGCTCGCGCTCCAGCATCGATATGCTCGCGTTCAACATTACGGATGCTAGTCGCGTCGTCAAGATAAAGTGGCTTCCCTGGTCGCTCCGGGTAGCCGTTGCTGAGATCGATACCTGCTTTTTCGAGACGGGCGCGAGCAGCTGCTGGCAGGGGAAGGGTATCCTTTTTCTGGACGACAAAGTCTTTAATGTGAGATGCGATGGGTCGGACTTCAGTCTCGGTTGCTGATGGTGCCATGTTGATCTCGAATTAGGAGTGAACTTATTTGATACCAAAGAAGCAAGGCAATGGTGTTTGATTCTCAGGCCGTAAGTCCAAGTCTTTCAGGAGCGTTGAAGTTCAATATTCTTGAAATTCAGTATTATCTAATACCAAGTTGAAGTAGAGAAGTACTCTCGAGGATCATTTATTTATCTATCTTACGCTCGGCACGTATCCGTATCCGTACCCGCTACCAACCTTTGGTTTATAATGTATCGCGTGTTGATGGAATCTCGCGTCGTTGAAAAGAATGAGGGGTAGACCTGATGTTGAAGCTCATTCGCGTTTGGGGAATTTACAAGATGTGGGGTCAATTGCGTGCTGCCAGCATTTTCCATCATTCACACACACAATGTCCAATCGTCTATTCCTAGCTGCATATTATCGTTTTGGTGTGACCTATTTCATGAAATCAATTGGTGCTTTCCTCTCCGTGCCCGTTGCAGCCATCAGATAACCATCGCTATCTTATCGTCCTGAGAAGCTCGACCCCTCCTCTCATTCGATACTCGCAGTGGCTGTATCTATGGCATCAAATGTCTCACGAGCACAACATATGTGCAGCTCTAAAGATCCAGTGCTTTTCTGACAAAGCTCGGTGTCGCTCAGGCCTTTAGCTGTGAGCTTTGTGTCTCAGGAAAAGCCATCTACCTTACGGCCTGCCTCTTCCCACCCACACATGCTTGAGCTGGAAGGCGAGGATTACTCCGCTCATCACGTACCCAAAGATGGGCAAACGGTTTGGATCACGCCATATACGGGGTGCTACGCCTCTTGACCAGTGTGACAATGGCACGAAAGGTAGATGTTCTGAAGTCATGCACATTTTATTACTGACGATGTGGCGTGAGACTGACTATTTCCGAATATCTAGGGCCTGAAGGACGAGGCGGCGAGAAGTACAGTCGAGATATCCATTCCTTTGCTACCTGTAGGTGAGATGGCAGACGATAAAGTACAACTTATGTCGCAGGTAGTTGGGAATGGTTCCGATTCGGAGAGCAGTTCTGTCCAGCTAGATACGGTAAATAAGTTACCGTGGTGGTCATATATTCGGGTAAGTGTTCGTTCCAGAAAGTTACATCAAATAGCCATAAAGAAAGGCTTTCAAGTTTCAAAACTGACCAGAACCAGGGCTATGATCCAGCACGAACAAAAGAAGAGCGCCAATTCCTTCAAAAGCTCGACCTCTCCCTCCTAACCATCCTATCCTTGGGCTACTTCATCAAAAACTTAGACCAAACCAATATCTCCAACGCCTATGTCTCCGGCATGAAAGAAGCCCTCCACATGAACTCCGACGAACTCAACCTCATAGACGTAGCCTGGACAACCTCATAGACGTAGCCTGGACAACCGGCTACGTAATCGGGCAAGTCCTCTCACAATTCATCCTCACCAAGATCCGTACCTCAATCTAGATCCCCTCTTGCGAACTAGTCTGGACACTCCTCACCTTCTCCCTTGCAGCAGCTGGAGGATTTATGCGTTGACGGGGCTGTATGTTGTGTTTCTTAATGTAGGGCCAGGGGGGAGTGTGAACCCCTTGGCGCTGTGTTTGAAGGAGAGAGGGTGGAGCGTTAGCTGGGTGGTGAGTTCATGCATCCCTATCTTAAAAAATTTCTTTACTTCCTCTAGAATTTTATTGACGTTAGTGACAATGCTGACTTGTATGTCCGAAATCAGAATATCATTCCCACTGGCCAGAGTGCAGTCCAGCTCGTGACGACGATTGGCTTTGCGATACTGAGCGATTACTTGCGCAATCGTCCGTTAGTGATGGATATATCTGCCGTACGTCCCATCTTACCCCTCTCACCCCTCTCACCCCTCTCACCCCTCTCAGAGCTGCCCTGAGCTAAAGATCCCAACTAACCTTCCCGTCCTCCCACAGTCCCTCGGTATTCTTACCTACGTCTTCCTATCCATCTGGAATATCCCCCCCTCCTCATCTACACTTCATTATTCCTCGTACGCGCCTCCGTAGCTTTCGGACCTCTCACCATGTCCTGGGCGAATGAGATCTGTGCTGCCGATGCGGAAGAACGAGCGATCGTATTGGGTGTCATGAATGCATCTGCGTATGCGGTCAATGTGTGGTTGCCCATGTGGACGTATCCTGTGAGTGAGGGGCCAAGGTTCAAGAGGGGATTCAGGTGGAGTGTGTTAGCGGGTGTGCTGGAGGTCGGGATTACCGGGTGCGTTTGGTGAGTGGCGAGGGCAAAGGACCAGAGGAGAGGAAGAGGAAGAGGAAGAGAGAGGCCAATCGGGAATGTGTGAATTCAGGAGGAGGAGGACTTGTTTAGAGCACTTTGGGGTTTATTGAGTCAAAACATTGACGTTTAGAAAGACATGAGCATGAATGCCGAAATCGAGCATTGGGGATTAGGATTCCATGGGTCAACCTTTTCACCTCCTTTCATATCTGAACTACCTGTTCAAGTAAATATCCCACATTTTGTCTACATACACACCTACAATAATGGCTGAATCTCTGTCGTGACTTACTACTTTTTCTTCGACCTGTTTCGTTTTTGGAGTAAACACAGTCTCGCTTAGCTTATATTCTACTGTTAGTTCTTTTCTCGGATCTGGCCTAGCTTAGCATCCAAGTCATTATCAAAATGACCGCCATTCAAGCAGCTAGGGCAACAGCTTCGTTTGTTGCGCGAGATCAAGTAAAACCGTGTTTTTCTCCAGGTAGGTTGTGCCTCTCAAACCTGGTAACCTAGCTGCACTACTGGTACCGATGCCAAATTAGCGAGAAATGCGTCACACTCCCAACGAGTCTTCGGCAGACTAGACGCTAGACTGGCATCTAAATGTTAAAATAGTCAAAACGACAATCAAGTCGATTCAAGTCTTTTATTTCCCGAAAGTAACAAGCTGAACAAAGCAATAGCTCCACAACATGGCGAAACTCAAGAACTCCAAACCGCCCAACATAGGCAGTGCTTCTCATCAGCCTCCCACGCAGAGTAGAACCCTTTCTGAAATAAGAGAAAAAGATACAGAGATATGGTACAAGCTCAAAGTGCTTCTTTACGACTTATCAAATATCGAAAATGATCACGCATCTGTGACGAGACTGGAGCGTACAGTGGACGAATTATATATCAGCTCACCTTATTTCACGGCTGAGGAAGCGGAGATGATCAAAAGTGCTTTAGTTCCTGTGAACCATGGTCTAGGAGAGAAGGATAACGAAAATGAAGAAGAAGATGCAACGTTTGAGAGAGGAGAGGAAGTTGCTACTGCCATCAATAAAGCTGAGTCAGATTCTCCATCAGAAATGTCGGCAGAAAATTCACAACTAGGTGGAAAAACATAAGCAAAAGTAGAGTTGGAGACAGTCGAAGAAGTTATTCAGAATTGAATCGCTACTTTCTACGATAAGAGGAAAGCGAGTGGAGATTTTCGACCATGTGGACCGCATGATATGATGCCTGTTTATTCGAGGGTGTTTGGGATTGAGAAGAGGGACTTGGTTGATCAAAATTTGTTGGGGAGGGTGAGGAAGAGCGGGTTTAGTGTTGGTAGTGAAGGTAGGAAAGAGGGAAGCAACAAGGAAGAGAGGATGACAGACGGGATGACGGGCAAAGGAAAGGCGAAGGGAAAGCCGGGCAGGTGATTTACAGCTTGCAATCGTGCTACACGCATGTAATAGACGTGCCATATTGTTAAAAATGACTGATTCGACATTCGCGAGAGTTAAGCTTCACTTCTGATTCATGTGCCGATGTCAGCCTCCAACAATTCCACTGTCGGCCAGAATATCGCGGACTCCTTTTCCCCAGCATCTTCAATTACTTCCAGCTCATAGCCACAGGCTCTCAGAGCCTGCACATAAGAAAGAAGTACTTCCGGCCCTCTAAGAATTGCAATATCGCCAGGCCTGACTGAAATACCTTTCACGTCTTCCGGAACCAGGAATTTGGTGGCCATACTTCGACAATGAGGATTAGCGCCGAGATTGATCAGCTCACACATGATATCAAGCCTCTTCGCATTGACAGCGACGTGAAGAAGAGACCACTTCCGTACGTCTATCAGAGCCAAGAGGTTATGATGGATTTTGGCGAGCTCCTTGTATGTGGCCATGTTGCCAAATTGAACAGCACAAAATATTGGCAGCCAGGATAGTTTAGTAGTCTTTAGAATGGCGCTGACGTTCAACTTCAGTAGATGTCTTATGTCGCCGCCGTTTCCGAATGCAGCAGCACGGTGCATACAAGTCCATCCCTCGCCGTCCTGCAGATTGAAGTCCGCGAAAGATTCAGCTGATAAAATGTCAAGATATTCACTGCAAGAGTCGTGCTTGACGCCTGGTGGAAAAGACCCGAAGAGATTGAATGCTGGAGTCCATCCTTTGGCGTTCACGTGGTGGACTTCGACATCTCTGACTAGTAACAATCTGGCACAGTCCATCTGGCGCAAGGCGAATGCACATTGGAATAGACTCCTATGTGGCGTTAGCTGGCGTCGTAATTATCGGGTGTCCTAGGTTCACATACGTTCGGAACACACCGGATTCTTCGTGTACGTCAGCACCGCTGTTGATGAGAAAAGATACCAGCTCAGTTGAGCCGCTGTTAAATGCATGCTATATGTAAGATTAGCTTCAGAAAACATCGCACGAAACTCGCATCGAAGACTTGACTTACAAACAAGGGCGACCGGTACGAGGGCGTGACATCGTTGACGGTGGCCTTGCCCGACTGGAACAGATCCCAGACAGCTCCGGTGTCGCCACGGTTACAGGCCTGTATAATCTGGGAATCTTCTGGTACAAGGTTCCTGAGCTTCAGATCTGAATCGAAAGCCAACGTGCTCAAGGAGAAGAAAGGGCCTCGTTGCAACTTCAGATTGATGGTTAGAGCTTTTTGAAGGAGGGTGCAGTAGAAGATTAGAGACAATCTGTAAGTGTCCTGCTTCCCGCTCTCATAGTGGGTCATGGAGCCCTTGAAGCAAGAGCTCTGAGTCGTAGGAAGGTTCCCGAACTCCGAATTCCAGGTCGATATGAGGCGCGTTGGTTGAGTCCATGGCCGAGTATCAATACATGTTTGGGGCGGAACGAGGAGATGCTTTAAGCTCGCGACTTCTGAATATACCAAGCTTGATAAGTGCCTGCTAGATGTGAGAAGACTGTCTATCTAAAGAGATAAAGACAGACGAATTGAGCAGGAGCAGCATGCTTGCCAGATCTGAAGAATATTTCTGAAGCTCCATATTCCACTTCTTGACTTTGGCAGAGTCCCGGAACGCCCAATTGAGCCTGGCTCTCTTTCCCACGACATTCACCAGGCACTGATCTTGAAAGAGCACACATATATCTTCAAATATAGGAATAATGCCTTGTGTAAATTCTCCAACATTCGATTTGGTCACGGAGTCGAGTTCTAAGCGGTCAAATTCGACTGCATGATGGACGAGCTTCAGTAAGCCAAGCTGGCTCTTCACTCCGTCGATTTTGTGCTTCAGCTGTACCACCTCATTCGGGGCCTCGCGGTAATGTTGTGCAAAGCCATTGATCAGCTTGCCGGCTCTCAGTGCAACATCGGCAAGCGTGACTATAGAAGCAGTTGCCCCAACGGGATCCATGGCTACATTCGCTACGTGTACTTCGTAGGTCGAGAGATGATCTTACTTGACCACTCTTCGCAGTTATTGCTTCTATTGCGAAGTAATATTCAGTCAACTTGCTCAGCCTCAATCTTCAGATCTGCCTCGAAAATCAGCCCCGATGTGTTGGCCAGCGTTCATTGGCTAGATTTGTCAAGGCAGAACGCAAGCGCCGGACGCCTCAAATATCCATAAATATAATGTGTTCTCTGTTGGGGGACTGACTCTTCATTGCACGATCGATTTCGAGAAAGCTGACCGTACAACCCCCATCAAGCTACAAGTCTTTGATTGCAAGAGAATCATAGGCAACAGTTGTGAAGATTTGCTCTGTCCCCTTGTGTCGATCGAGATGTCATGTGAAAACATACCAGCAAGGTTTGTTATGTCCGCGACTACCAACAGCACATGGCTAATTGCACCTTAAGGAATCTGGTACACATCGACGGCGTTGGGAATGCGTGTCAATGTGGAGCTGGCTGCCAGATTGGTGGTTGCTCGGGCGGATACCCTGAGCCGCCTAGTGGTCCGATTTCAAAGACCCGAAGTCCCCCGTAGATGGCGGATGGGACTTCGAACAACTGCTGAATTCGCAATGGAGGAGGAGATACTTACTGGGGCGCCAAGAGCATGAAGCCGAGGACAAAGTTTGGGGCAGTGTTGGAAGACATTGATGTCTCGATCGCCCGAACTTGAAGCAGTAGATGGGCGGACGCAATTACACGATAGTGTTCTCAAGGGTGATAGTGGTGGGTAAACGTTGGGAGGTCCTGTATTCAGATTGGGTATCATTTACTCGCTATCAGAGCTGCTTGCCTCTTCGTCATCTCCTAATCCTTCAAAGTCCTCAATCTCTTCGTCCTCAGCTCCTTCCATCTTCGGTAGCATCACAAAAGCTTTCAGACATGTGATGCGATTCGTTGTCTCGTACGTCCCCAGTAGCTTCCCAATCTGCTTGACCTTTCCACTATTCTTTGCCAAATCTTTGGGTGCCAACCTCCATAACCGTAGAGCTCCATCACTGCCTCCTGCAACGACGATGAATTCTTTCGATACACCCTCTCCAACGTTCAAGACCGTGAAATCCTTGATTCGTCCAGAAAGCCCGACTCCTTTTCCGCCAAGTTGTGCAATCAATTTCGCAGATGGGAGAGGCGCATCTTTCCCTTCGACCGCTTCTGCTGTTACAAGGTCCGCAGGTCTTGTCGAGTAAAATAGTATCCTTCCATCTTCTGTAGATGTCGCCAGAACCTGAATGTCTTCTTCCTCGTCCACCTGAATATAGCACAATTCGTGGATCTTCGTCCTCGGTTCCGGTGCAACCTTGCACTTCGGCTTACTGTCCATCCCAAAAATCAAGGCCCCCCGCTCAAAACCAACACAGAACTCCTCTCCAGCATCTGTCGAGCCCCATGCTACTTTTCGTCCCTCTCCGCTACTGTGTCTCCCTTCTCCAACCTCTGCCAACATCCCTCTTTCAAAATTGAGTACTCCGGCCTTCTTTCCAGTTACTAAGTTCCACAAGCGCATGGACTTTTCTCCCTTTCCGACCGTGATCATCAATTTCATGGATGGGTGTACAGCGAAATCATTGACCCCACTCGGCGCACCTCCCAAAGGCGCTGTATCTCCACTGGGTCTGCCAACAGGTTTTGGAATTGGTGCTTTGATCGTAGATAGCAAAGTCCAATCCCTCGTCCTCGTCACCGCAATTGTGCTATCCTCCGCCGAACTCAGCAGCTTGCTCCGGTTTGGAAAATATAGAGCTGTGACTGTGCTTGAGTGGTGGAGTAGAGAGCCCAATTCGCGATTCTGAGGATTCTCGACGACAGCTTTCGAGGTGAGGGATGGGATAACTGGAACGGTGATTTTGGAGGGTGCGTGGGCAGACAGGTGGTAGAGGTTTATGCGTTCATCGGTGCTGCCGCTGGCGAGGATGATCTTTTGGGTTTGTTTTGGAACTGGTGCAGAGACAGGAGAGAGGGCAAGACAGCGGATTGCGGATGTGTGAGCGTTGAAGAGGAAGGTATCTGCGAATTGGACTTCATCACTGGAAGATATTGTTGCTGTGACGCCGTGGAGGACTCGGTCGTACGACCCCGCGACGATTTGGATGGTGGTTGGAGCTTTTGACTGGGAGCTGGAGGTGGGTGCGGCTGCTGCTTTGACTTTTTTGCTAGGCACTGGATTCTTGGTCTTGTTGTATTCCTGAGTGAGGTTCACGGTGCGCTTTCGTTTGGCCATGGTGTGCTGATATGAAGTTATTCAGAATTTGGTATTAGGAGGACTGGAGCTCAAGAAAAAAGTTCCGAGGAAATTTTGGCAAGGATTCAGACGCGGCCGCACTCGCTTACATAATTTTTCGAGGTAGTGGTTGGAGGTGCCCAACAGTGCAGTGCCCACCATCATCACCCTGTGCTTACCTATTGCTTTTCCTTACCTGCATGTCGATACGTCAACAACTCATCAGCGGAGCAAGTGCTCTCTACATCTTCATATCTCGAATGCTGACTTCCTTCGTATACCGTACGAAAAGTTAATTCACAGAAGCCGAAACATGCCATCCGAGATGACTGCCGGCTCGGGTCAGACTGATCAAATCTGCCCGCTTCTCTAACCGCCCGAGAAGTATATTGCAAGACAATCTCATTGGACGAGAAAGCAAATCTCCAAGTATTTCAAGCTCTTTAGCCGCCAATGCCTCGTCTGACACTCATTTCGTGTTTTACAGGCGCTCAGGTAGCCGCATTGTGGCGGGTTTCGAGACTTACTGTGCCCCCTCCTGGATGAGGGTCGACTATGGCCTGACGGGGATCCCCAACTCAATCTTGCTTTGAACTTTTCTACCGAAGCTCTGCTGAATCTTATTTCGACTTCGCTCGTGTTTGTGGAAGTTTGACGTTGTTTCTTTTCACTTGTTGGTCTTCGTTGTCTGTGTTGTTTTGATCGGCTAGTTATCGCTAAATTCAGATGACTTCGACCATGATAGACTCAAGCAAAGCTTACCCAAAGAGACGCGGCTATGCAGAGATCTAGTTCTTACTCTTATTTCTGCTTGCCTTTGTGCAGCCCGCATATACACTACTCACTGCATGTTTTGACCCTTTTGGAAATCTCAGACAAGATAAACCGTGCAACCCAACTGCCGTTCAGAGCGCCTGTTGTGATCAAAGATGGGTTAAGTCGAATATTCGCAAAATAATTCAGGACATGTACTCATGATATTGTTGTTTGTACAAACATCTCTCTGTGTGTTGCGGGTCCGACTGTCCAGCTAAATCCTGGTGACCCTGAGTAATTCGAAGGAAGTTGCACAGACAAGATATGGAATTCGCCACTTTGTCCCTCATTTTGTAGAACTGGTATGTTGTAATACAAGTCGCCTGGACAGTACTAATGCTCATCGCTTCGAAGGGGAGCTTTCAAGAAATGCGGCCAATGGTGTATGGAATTGTACAAGTGGTCGATATTGCTGCTCAGCATTCAGCGGCGATTTAGAATGCTGCCAGCGCGGTACTGACGTATTCTTCCTTGGAGAATATGCGAACGTTACAACAATCGGGGGGCGCCGTCGGGTCTGGAGTCTCAACTTCTACTTCCACATTCGTTCAATCTTCAACTGGCATAGCCACAACTAGGACATCTGCAGTGGAGACTCCATTACCGGTCACATCAACAACATCAGCGGGACAAACAAGCCAGAAGATTCCTTTGCCCACACCAGTCTCCACAGAACCCTCCGGAAACGGAACTGCAGTCGGTGCAGTCATTGTGGTCGCGAGTCTAGCTCTCCTCGGATTCTTCCTCTACCGACAGCGAAACAACACTAACAAATTGAAAGCACAAATGGAACTCTTACAGCATACTCCAGACACAGGAGACTCGGAGCCGGAAGTCTCTGCTTACGGAACGAGAGACCAATACTACAAGGACGCGCAGATACAAACTGCGTACGAGGTGGAAGCCAGGCATGGGATGACAGAGATTGCCGGGCGCAGAGAAGTTGCTGAAGCTAGTGCTGTGCGGGAAGGAAGCGAGCTGCCTGCTGTGCTGAGACCAGAAGATATCCTTAGGGCTGGGAACGCTCGGCTGAGATATGCTGCCTATCCACGAGCCCTTTTCCCCAGGGCTTCAACGTGGAATAACAGCTGTAACGAGAAAAATAAGTCTTTTGAGTACCAGAATTTTCCTTTGCCTGGGTGCGTCGCATTTTCTGGTCGGTATCGATCTCGAAAAAAACGACGAGTTCCTTTAATTCTATGTCTATTCTTTGCGTCTTCTAGGTAGCTTCCTTGTTCTCTTCTTGACCTCCTTCGTGTCCGATCTTAGCTTGGGGAGGAGCGCGAAGGTAGATGGCGCTCCTACACCTGCCACGTTGGTCCTCAAGCGAGTGAACGTTTCCACATCCTTCCCCATTATGTCCTTTTCCCTAGAACCACAATGTAACTTCTCCATTCCCCTTTTTTGATTCATCAAAGGAACTTGGAAATCCCATATTGGTCGATTCTCTGTCCTTCGACACCCGAATGTGCTCGGCATCGCATCGGAATCTCTCTTCGATATTTTTGTAGACTTACAGTCGAACTTCACATTCGGCTCCTCCATTTATTTTCACCGGCGGCTCTCTCCACCATGCTCGTTCTTCCAGCTTCCCGCATAATGATGCGACACCAGTACCGGTCCTCGATCCACAGGATAGTCTGCCTGTCTCGCCGCAAACGCTGCGCTCGGCAAGATCAAAACATCCCCGATCAATCTCGGTTCAATCAGGCCAGAGGTATTCTTATCGCCGATCGTTTCTTTCAGTTGGATCTCGAGACTTCGAACAATACTCCTCGTCATCCGCTTTGGACCTGTGACATCCACGACGTCGCTAATCATATCGATCGTCACACCGGCAATTGTAACATTGTTCTCTCGCGCAATGTTCTTCAGTCCCTTCATCACATCACGGATAACCATTTCGATATGTGGTGATCCTGGCTTGGCCATAATCGTCCAGCTCGCGAATTGCGTCCGCAGATAATCGTCATGGCCCCAATCATCGTCATCAAATTCCAGTCCCACAACCACCACTGCATCTTTTTGGTATTCTTCCGGAATCCATTCCGAGATGGGGACTGTGCTGCAAGACACATCGAGGTCGCTCCATATCCCACCTTCTGCGAATAATATGAGGTAGCGTAGGAAGTCTGCTTTCAGAATAGGGACTGCCAGCTCGAGGTACATCTCCAGTATGTCAGGACGATGGCTAAAGAAGGACTTGACATAAGTATCGGCAGAGGAATCGGTGAGGATCTCCCGCCTGTATGTTGGATTTCTCCAGAGGCAGGTGTTTATCCATTGTCCTGATGCCTCGGTAATTCCTTTGGGCCCAGCCTTGTACCAAAGTTTCTGCGGAATGGATGTCACCGTCGGTATCGGTATCGGGGAAGGCGATGCTGTAGTGGTATGCACAACTGTGACTGTCACTGGAGATGGCGCCGCAAGAGGTTGCGACTTGTTGGTGGCGAGTACTCCGGGGTGATTCTGCACCAAGTTGCTGAAAGGTAAGAAATATTCTCTTCCATTCCCGATAGCCCAGATATAGTAGTTTCCTAACAAGATAACGGACAATAGCGATAGCGTGGCAGCAGTGACCTGCCTGTGGAACACCGGACGACTTTGGACCAACATCGCAGAGAAACCACTCTTGTCTGACCACGAAATCGCTCTAGGACGATGAAAGGAAGGCATCGCAACTTCTTACGGAATCTTCGGGTGCATGATTGCTGGGCAAGAGAAGTGTACTTATCAGAGTTTGATGCGTCCGAAGCAGCGAAAGGCAAAACGGCTTCAACCTGCCACATCCCTCCACTATTTCGCTGGACAGTTGAGTCGATTCGCGGGAAGGTTCAGACTTTGACGATGGCATGCTTCTGAATTGGAATGTAGATATAGCTTTTACGCACCTTCACGCCATTGTCCCCTGGAGATACAGCAATCTTTGATGGAGCGCGCAAAAATCACGATGGCGACTTGACACGGTTCACCAAATCTCACTGAAGCCCACCCGTTACCTTTCTACAGGAGCCACACTACTTAGTAAACTAATTGGAGATCTTCAAGGCACGACATGATCGCCAAGAAAGCAAACGAGCATCAACGCTGTACCGATAGCATGTTTCGTTTCTTTCCCGCACGTCTTTCGTTTCACGGAGACTTTCGCCCCACAAACAAGAAGTTCGTGATGTGTTGTCCAGATCGGAAACCAAACTACTACGGAACTTTCGGGCTGATCATACATCTGAGCTGGCCGATTCGCTTCGGAGGTCGGATGGTTTGGTGAGATGTTTTGGAAGCAACATCGTCTCCCTACCGTTCTCGTATTCTGGGAACTAACATTTCTTCTACCATGTCGAAATCTGGTGCGAATGTCGTCAGAACAACCCGAAAATACGAGCTGACGACTATTAGAGATTTATACATTCCTCTAACATTGGACCGTAATGTAATAAGGCGGTTCTCGGTTTGGGCCATGGTGGGCTTCTGCAAAACAGTTCGCGAGGGTTCAGCGAGTCATGATCAGCATTCTGGTCGATGCACGTCATACGTTATAGGAGATCTCCCTCTTCCATTTTCCGGGACTCGGGACTCGAATTTAATTGCCTCCTATCGGGTGTGGTCAGGGCTGTGGTTTTTGTGTTGCTATTTGGAAATAATCGTCATCAGTTTCGTGTAATGTACAGCATGTGTCTATGTGAGCGAATTCACAAACGAGTTGGCAACATTGACGAGACTCGTTTTACTCTCGTCTAGTCACCCCTTTGTGCTATTTCACTTCCCAAGTCTTTCATATCCTGCTGTTTCTATTGCTATTTTTCATACCATGACACCCAAGATCTAGATTTCAGAAATGTTGTAGTCTCATCGATTTGCTCAACCACTACAGTCCCCTTCCTCAAATTCTTCTTGTTCTACACCACATCACTGCAACGATTAAACACCACATGTACCTGTCCACCCCACTCATCATCCGTCCCCCAGGTCAATAAGTCGGCACACTTCCATTCATCCTCCCCGCAGCAGCATCATACAAAGCCTGCAAGTCCTTACTCCACATCTCCACATCCGGTCTCAAGATTCTCCTATCATAAGTCAACAGCCCATTCACCTCACCCTCAACATCAGTTGTTTGCGTCCAAACTCCCCCGCCACAGGAGTATTTTTCTGTCTGCTCTCGGAGCTCGTTGAGTAGGGAGTGCCCGCGGTAGCGCCAGGCGTCGAGGGTTTGGTCGATTTCGTAGGTCTGGTTGATGGTGTCGATTGCTTGTTGGACGTTCCAGAGACTGTGGTGAGGTGTTAGGTTTTGATGGAGGAAGAGAACGGGAATGTATGGATACTGACTGTTCGATGGATACATTTTGGCCAATGCCGCCAAATTCGCCTTGGAAGCCGATACGCGTTGGATCGAAAGGGCTGGATTGGATCGAGTAGAAAGGAGTACCGCATTGTGGGTTAGCGTAGTGGTGATTGTCCTGGATACAGCATGAGTTTACGTATTCACTGTCATCAGGGATCGTGGGAAAGGAAACTTACGCTGAAGTCTCCAGCGCCATGGTCGTACCACCCAGTCGTGCTATCAATCAGTCTGGTGGGATCGATGGAGCGAACCAGCTCAGTGAGCCCGAACTCAGGATACACTCCGTCTCTGAGTTGGCCCCAGCCTTCGTTATAGATGACCTGTAAATGAGTAGTCAGCTTATGTCGATGCTTTTTGAAAATTGAGGAAAGATAAACATACCCAAGTTGCAATACTTGGATAGCTCTTGTGCTGATTGATGAGGACTTCAAGCTGACGTGTAAACTCGGCTTGTTGAGCATCGTCTGGAAGGACACCATCTGCTCGAAGAGAAGGCATGTCCTGGATGACAAGCAGACCTAACCGGTCGCATGCTTGGTAGAAGAGAGCTGTCTCGACTTTGATCTATGTGAACTTCAGGTCAGATATCTTGCCAACATCTGTACAGGAAGGAAACTACTCACATGCTTCCGAACCATGTTGAAATTCAGCTTCTTCAACACCTGCAAATCGTATACCATCGCCTCTCTGCTAGGTGGGGTGTAGATCCCATCAGGCCAGAAACCCTGGTCCAATGTCCCAAACATGAAGACTGGCTCACCGTTCAAGATTGGCGATACGATGCCGCCAACTTCTGCTTTGGCGATGGTGCGGAAACCGGTATAGCTCTTTACTTCGTCGTCACCGAGCTTGACTGTGAAATTGTACAGAGTAGGGGAGCCCGGTGACCACAGATTCGGAGAGTCTACTGTGAACTGGAAAGGTGCATCAGAGGATCCGGTGTGCGAGGAACCGTCTAGATTTATCTCGACTGGAACCGAAGTCCCGGACGAGCTGTGCACTGTTACGTTGACTAAGGAATTACAGTCAGTGATTTGTTGTTGAACGTCTTAAAGCCTATGACGAACCTTGGCCGTCCATGTTTGCATCAACGTCAAGTTGTGTGATGTGGTTCTCAGGAGCTGCCTCAATCCAAACACTTTGCCAGATTCCTGAGCAAGGAGTGTAGAAAATGTGGGATGGGCGCAAAGTCTGCTTTCCGATTGGAATTACAGAACCTTCACTGTCAACTGGATCATGCACAAATACAAGCCTGCAGGTCATCAGCATACCCTTCTTTTTTTGTTTCAGGTGTTCCATACATTTCGTTGGCACCGTTGAAGCTCACATGCTCAGTAGCATCAATCGTGAAGCGGAAGTAACCTCCACGGTTGAAGCCAACTTGGTTTCCGTTGATGTAGACTGTTGCTTCGTAGTCTACTGCTGCGAAGTTGAGCAGTATTTGTCGTCCGGACCAAGAAGATGGGACTGTGAAAGATGTGGAGAACCAGGAATACAACGCATCCCGTCCTTGAATTCCTGCACGGGTATGAACAAATCATTTCTCATTAATCTTTTCGACATACTGACCAGAGAGGCCACTCTCCAAACACGAAGGTACCAGAACTTCATTTGCCAGAGGTTTGCCAAAAGGAGGCGAGTCGGTATCGTTTATGCTGGAAGCATTTTGATATGTCCAGATTCCATTCAAATTCTGCCAATCAGATCGTTCAAGTTGAGGTCTTGGATACTCGGTCCACGGGTTGGTGCCAACTTTATACGTCCAGTCTGTCGTAAGTGGCGGCTCTTTGACTGCATATTTGGTCGTAGTGTTCCATGCCAACGCTGCAGATGCCAACAGCGGCACGAACAACAACTTTTCAGGACGCATTTCGGTTAGTATAACAAGTAAACAATTCAACCCAACTTCAGACGATCTCAAACAGAACGAAAGGCTGAGAGCAGGAAAGAAGAAAGGATTGCTCGGGATTTGGCTGTCTTACTTTATATACTTCCTCACTGCTGCAGGAACATGTCAATCTTCTGCAGATCGCACTACGGTCAGAAAATCCTCCTCAACTGGTGTGCATACAAATCCGCAAAATATACACTCTTACAGGAAGGTGATTTTAATGACAAGCCGCTAAGACCCCGCTACCCCTCATCAGCACCACCATGTGCATTTTGTACGTGCAACAGTGCTGTCTTACGCAGGAAAGGCCCGAGATGCTAGCAAGCGGAAATCAGATGACTTGACGTAAAGTTCGGACATTCTTCAAATGCAGGGCTACAAACCTGCAGAGCAACGTTGTGTGGCTACACGGATCGACACTCCCGATATCACGTTCCAGTGGGAATAACGTCATCTCGTCCACCAGACTTTTTGTCGACTTGTTTAAGACTGGAGCTCGCAGAGGGCAGAAAGAGGAGGTCGGTATGCTTTGTTAATTCCCCGACTTGGCAAGTGCTTGATTTAAGCCGAGATCAACACAGAGCTCGGCGGATCGTTAAACAATCATGTTGCATGAGCTGTAGATTTCGTTAACATACAGCTAGTATCAAATTAATTATCAATTTTTTTCTTCAAAGTCCTCTTAATGGCTAAGCGTTGAAGTCAATCAGAAAGCATAACCTTTGTTATCCACCTCATATATGAGGTGCGCATAAGCAATCTTTACAAAGATAAATCTCAGGTATATATCTCATATGTCGTATATATGTAAATAGATTTTACAACGATATGTCTCAGATATAGATATCAGATCTAGCTTCCTGTCCTTCACATATCTCAATCACATTTCAGTCGCCCAACCTTTCTCTTGTCATTGGCCCTTTCAAAGTTCAATGGAAGAACTCTCCATCTCCATAACTCTTCACATGTCTATACACATTGTACTCCTGCTTCGTTGAACCGCTGAAAATCTTCTTCGTCCATTCCGTATCAATCGTAGTTCCAAACACTTTCATGTCAAAGTTCTCATCGAATTCATGGATCGCATGCCAAGTTGGAGGCTCATCCTTCTCCTGGGATGGAGCCTCGTCCCTAGATGCTAACCCTAGCATCACTCTGGTGTCTGCATTGGTCGAATGGTGCATAAGTCTGTACCTTGTTGTACGGAGGTATCCAGAGACTTTGGAGAGCCTTTCAAGATGCTATGATTTGTGAGTTTCAACGGAATCGACAATGACTTGAGCTGAATCTCACTTCTTGATTGTACCAGTCATGAAGATCCTGGTCTTTCAACGACGGGCCCAATTCGAAGCCTCCGGTAGCTATGAACCGTATTTTCTCTGTTGATGTTTAGCGAAAGTTTGGTTTTGAGGACCCTTTTCGGTTTTCTACCTTCAGCCGTGCCATTCGGATCATATTTCTGGATCAACTTATAATCCCTGAAATCCAGATCCGCAAAGTCATATGGAGCGCCTTTGTCTGGCATGAAATCGCTCTTGACTTTCAGCTGTTTGAAGCCTTCTCCATGTATAGCTGCGAGATCCTCCATTGGGTACATCAGTAGGTACGGTCTGTCGGCTTTGGGATTGATATTACTGAATCGAAGCGCGGACTTGATCGGTGTTTTGTCGAGGATATCTGGGATGTGGTCTTCCTCATACCATTTGAGGTATGTCTCTTCGTTCAATACATCATTTCGTACGATTTTGGAGGTCACGTAGATGATTCCGGGTCCGTCAAGACTGAGTCCGGCCATGTTGTCGTGCAGCTTCTCTTTTTCCGAAATAGAAAGTGTCAGAATATCCAAGGCGTCACCAGGAAGAACTTTGCTCAATTTCCTCCTCCTTGTCACACACCACCAAATTGCAAGAGCACGACTACTTCATGATATTTAACAGTTTCGAAAGGAAAAGGGAAGACAGCGTTGGAGTATATGTGGGGCTGGGGGATACCCGACCCCTGGCACAGAATATGAAGTACCCCACACTATTTACCCCTCACAAGATTTCAATACTTTCTTGTGTCTTGTGAAAACAAAGTACTCGAATCTCGAGAACTAAAAACTTGATATTTGCGTTTATTTGAGCGTGACGGAAGCCGTGACACGTCACAGGTTATGCGCCCAGAAATTTGCAATGTTTGATTGCCAGCCAAATAGAAAAGTGAATGTCGAAATATCGGTCCTCCTCCGAAGAACCAACTTTTGGAACCGCAAAACTACGGACACGATGAATCAATCTGCAAGAGCCTTACTATGTTTGATTGTCAAATCCCAGGTAGTAAGCATTCACGATGTCGAGGTAGGTGATGCGACGCGTCTGCCGACTCCATACAACTCCAGAATCATAGCGTAGAATGTAGAATGAATAATGAATAGAACAAGACGGCAAAAATTCATTAATCATCTAATGCACTGTCGCCTTGTATATATTTCCTTGAATATATTCTTTCAAATAGCGAGGGAAACAATACAGCCAAACCTCGCAATTCTACATCTCGAAAACTCCACCTCCCAGACGCACCAAGCAAGTTGGTAATCACTTAAACATCCAACCAAGAGCGGTACTTTAGCCAAACAGTCAAAACACCCCGGACTTTGCAAAAATGTCGAAGATCCAGGATCTGAAGTCAAAATTTTTATCCAAGATTGTCGTCAAGCCCATCATCTGGCATTGTTGCAAAGTAAGCCTCAGCCCCGGACGAAAACTACACCCATGCTAATGAGACGCAGTGCAGATACACCAACAGCTCGACCAAGGACGCATGCTAATACAAAACTTTAGGCGGTGCCAGCTGTGGCCATAAGAAATTTGATAGCTGTCCAGTCAATTTCGAAAATTCGGGCAAGGCGATGGCGCAGAAGATGTTCGCTTAGTTTCGGGCATCTGTAACATACACGAGAGTTTACTGTGGCTGGGCACTTCTTGGTAAAAAGAAGGTTTGGCGAGCCCACGGGATAGATAGAATTCTTGAATGCGAAGGACGATGGTCTTACTCTGTCATTTTGACTCAGTGATTTGCAGCCTTGCTCCGCCTCGTTTTGTGACTCCCGTTAGTTGTCCCTCGCTTAAGCGAGCCTGTAGATGAGCCACCTAAACAAAGCCGAACGGGTCCCCAAACAAAGAAGTGATTCACTGCTGGAGATGCGCGGGGGTCTTTGTACTTGATGGATTGATGGTATTTAATGTATTTGGTATATGAATCCCCTTTCTAGTGCTCAACACTACTGTTATCAAGCAAATTCAAACAACTTCTCATGGCCACGGCCAAAACATCATCAGACGACTTCCCGTACGTTTGGGTTTGTTGCAAAGTAAGTTGTAAAACCATGCACCTATTTGTAAGAATCGATGAACTGATCCTCAAGCCAGTGCGACAAATTCAACGGTACAGCCAAATATTTCCGGAACAACGAGTCCTGCTCCGCCTGTAAACACCCCAGCTGCGCACAATGCATCGACACAGAACCTAGCGAAATCAAGATCGTTCGCTGCGACTGGATATGCTGCAAGGTAGTTTCCAATGTGTTACCCAAGAATGGGAATTATGCTAATGAAAACAGTGCTTCGAACTTAAAGACATAAAGAGGGATCCAAGCGAAATTTGTAGGACTTGTGATCACGGAGGATGTGAGCAGTGTTTCGATGCTTGATAGTCTGGATCTGGTAGGGACTGTAGCGGAGAGAAGGAAAGATATAACCATGTATATAGATCTCAACAATGCAATACGTCCAATGTGGGAGATTGCGAGCAACTGAAGTGAGTGACTATTGCTGTGAATCTGCTGTGCCAAATGATTCCGCAAGTCTGGTCACCAACGTATGGGAATTGTGAGTCCTTGGATTTGGCATGTTTATCATATTTCTGTAGCAGTGACTTTTTTTAATCATACTACACTTCCAAGAATGCAAGACGTTCCTCGCCCTAAACCACCGATCCCTCATGTCGACTACTACGTCTCTCATCTCATGACCACCCCTCGCGCTTTTCTCCGCCACACAGCACCATTAATGCCCAAGAACTAGCTAGACCGAATATTGAGCAGCAGGCAATCAACATTGAAAGTATCTGAAAGTCGCATGGGGACGGACGTGTATAGATCGGTTTGTGAAAAGGAATGGTGGTTGGGCTGAAGAGAATTGGTGGAAGGGAGAGGGAGTGACGGAAGAAGTGGAAAGGGAGTAGTAGTAATAGTAGTAGTAGTAGTAGTGTAGAATGCATTCTCCAATCGGCCAACCAACCAATCTCAATCTCAATCTCCTATGTGCTGCTTCCGACTCAACTCTTCCTTCCGCTAATCAGCTACCAAACAACACGAATATAATACACCTAATTATTCACATTTAAAGCCATCCTCGTTGCCTATACACTCGTTCTCCAACCATTCATCTCCTTCCAGGAATTCGCACGATCACCCACCGTCACCTTAGATATCAGCCTTCGTGATCAGCACCTCAATCCAGTACCCGTCCTGCCACAGCAGCCTGACTCTTATCCTTCGTCTGCGTCTTCTTCAGTGCCTTACCCATCTGGATTTCTCCCAAAAACGCAGCAGGTCTACCTGCACCAGCGGGTGGACCAGGAGCCGGCATGGGTGGAGGAGGGGGTGGTCCACCCGGAGCGGCAGATCCAGGCATAGGCGGGGGCGGAGGTGGTCCACCAAATGCAGGCATAGGAGGTGGAGGAGGTGCACCCCCAGTAGGCATAGGTGGAGGTGGTGGGGGTGAGGAGACAGCGTCGCGGGCGGGAGCTGGACTGGTTGGAGTTGATCCAGCACCTCCGGCGGCGGAGAGTGGACGGGGAGGACCCATGGTGCCAAAGAGGATAGAGGCTAGATGTCGGGCATTTCCTGCGCCAGGGCCTTCATCGTCGGATGAGTCGTCTTCTTTGTCGGAGCCGACGACGGACCATTCGTCTTCTTCTGGGCGAACGCGAGAGCGTGAGCCTGTTGGTTGAGTGATGATTGGTTCAGGAGCTTTGGGGGCTTCTTGCGTTGGGAGGCGGTGGAATGGGTTGTTGGATTGGGCGGATGGAGAGGTTCCATCTGGTCCAGTCTGAGCCAACTTCTTCAAGAAGGGGTTCTTGGTCTCGGTATCCGATGGAGGGCTGGCAACAGGAGGAAGAGCAGTTGTGGTCGCTGCGGCTGGCACAGGGGAAACAACTGTCGGAACCGGTGGTGGCGGAGGTGGAGAAATTGCCTTTCTCTCAAATTCTTGGCTTCCCTGTGTAGGAGTTGAGGCTTGAGGTGTGGCTTGATTTGGTCCCTCGTCATCAGATGAGTCGTCACTGTCGTCGTCCATAGCCTCTAATTGACGCTGCAACTCCCTCTCACGAGCTTGTGCAGCTTCAATCTCAGCTCGCTGTGCCGCCAAGCGAGCTTCTTTCTCCTTGGCCTCAGCTTGAGCAGCCTTTCTTCTCCGCTTCTCCTCATCCTTCTTGATCTTGCCAGCTTTGACTTGATCTTCAAGAGCTTTCAAGCGTGCTGCAGCAGCCTCTTTCTCTTTGGCGAGCTCGTTTTCTTGTCGTGAAGCATCATCCCTGTTTACGTTAGCATATTCACTTCAACAAACAGCAATGGTTTGACTTACTCAAGTTCTTGCGTAGCAATGATCTGCGCCTTTTGTTCTTCCAAGACTCTCTGCTCATCCTCGGCTTTACGCTCACTAGCATCACTCTTGGCAGCCTTCCTCGACGGTGGTGGTGGTGGCTTCTTCGCAGCAGGTGATGGAGCTGCTGCTGGAGCGGGAGGGGGAATGCCTTGCTCTTCATTAATTCTCGCTTGTCTCTCAGCCTCACGCTTGGCATCTTCTTCCTCTGCCTTTCGAAGTTTGGCGGCTCTCTCGCCCTTCTCACGTTCCAGTCTCTGAGCAGACGTTTCACCTGGCTTCGAGGGTGCTTTGATACCAAGAGCAGCAAGACGTTCGGCCATGCGCTGCTCTGCCTGTTGTTTGATATACGCGGCACGGTCCTCAGGAGTCTTGTATTGCGAATAAGTTCCACCAGAAGCTGGCGCGGGTGCCACTGCTGGGGTAGCTTTGCTCTGGACGGGAGAAGTGGCAGCTGGACTTTCATATCGTGATGAAGATTCTGAGCGCGAAGTGTCTCGGGTGCTGCGACTGCGATCGTCGGTCCGGACTCTTGCAGACTTGCTTGACCGTTGCAGATCGAAAATGAAATCCTTGACCTCATCTTCGACCCCAAGTCCATCTTCCCATCTTCGCTTCTCATGCTCACTAGTTGAGTCCTCTGCACCCTCCTTGAGGCTGTCTTGCAGACCTTGTGAGAAGTCACGCACACTGTCTTCAACATCCCGGACCATGCGCTCGTTGTTCTCTTTCTCGTTCTTGATCTTGATATTCTCCTCTTCCAGACGCTTAGGGGCTTCAAAGTCCTCATTGCTAGATTCAACCTTTCGTCCTGTCAAAGCAGCAGATCGCTGTTGCATCATAGCCTTGGCCCGAGCCTTGAGACGATCCGATTCAGTGACAGACCCGCCAGGTCCAGTGCCAACAATAGATGATGCGCTTCCCGGATGAGCCTTGGCATCTCGAAGACGGAAGAGTTCGAGCTTCGCATCAGCAATGCTTCGTTCCGTCTTGCGGACATTTGAAGCAATTTCTGGAAGCTTGTCTGTCAAACCTTGGAGTTGTCGCTTCAGGATACGACGCTCGGCTCCAGAATCAACATTGCGCAAGGAAGCGTCAGGATGAGAATCAATATCCTCCTGGATACGTCGAATGCGGCGATAAAGATCATCTGCCTCACGACGATCTCGTCTATCCAGCGCATCGTCCTCATCGGCTGCGTTCTCATCCTTGAAATCAATGGCATCAAGAAGAACCTGCTTCTCGCGGATCTTCTTCTTCAGCTGATCCAGAGAAAGCTCGTCGTTAGAAGTTGATGATGCAGGCGATGATGGGCGAGGAGAGCCACCGCCCAGTCTTCGTCGAGCGCTAGATTTGTACCCAACATCATCGTCATTGTTCTTGAAAACGGTAGCATCTTTACGTCCACCACCGAATCCAGAAACACCTCCACGGAAAGAGTGATTCTTCAAATAGCTAACGCCAGTCTTCTGAGGTAGCAAACTGGCTCCAGAGTTCTTGCGAAAATCAGATTCTTGGGAAAGTAGTGACTTGACTTGTCCAATGGAGTCGTTGAAGTTTCTAGTAGAAGGTGGAACAAGCTCAGGAGGGAGTTGAGCTGGCAATGGGTAGCCGTTGAGCTTGCGGTAGATCAAATGCATGGCAACTGCGAACTCATCCATGTTGAGACGGCCCTTATTTCCGTGGTCCGCAAGTGTCCATACTCTCTCCATATCCTGCTTTTCAAGTCCACTCTGTCCAAAGACTTCAATGGCAACATCACCGCCGATGAAACCCTTGTTAAAGCCGTCCCAGGCCTTGAAAACAGAATCATATCTGGTCTTCTCGTCCTTGGTGACCGCCCATGGAATGACTGCGTTTCCTTGTAGACCAGAAGTAGTAAAGGAGCCCTGCTCCCGACCTTGTTGGGGCATCATTCGAGATTGCAGGAGATCGATATTAGGTAGACCACTGGCAGGAGCATTTACCAAGCCCCACTGTCCTGGTCGTCCGGTAGGTTGGCTGTTCAAAGGAGCGACCATTCCTCCCATACCCGTCTGAGCAGGCGAAAGACCCTGGCCATAGCCCGTGGGCATTGGTGGCATTGGAGGACGAGGTCCAGTATATCCAGTGGCAGAAGGGTTTGACATATTTTGGAAACCGGTCTGATTTGCCTGCATACCCTGATTCTGACCGAAACCTGTCTGCATGGGCTGTTGAAACCCAGTCTGCTGTTGTCCAAATCCTCCACCGGAAAAATTGTTCTGCTGAGTTGGAAACCCAGTCATTTGCGCCGTCAGGAGAGCTGAATTGGAAGGAGTTGGCTGTGGCTGATGGATAGTTGGCGATGCCGCATTTTGTCTGCCAGTGAAATCGGGAGCATTGGTTCTAGTTGGCAGTTCCGGCGCATCATCCACCACACCAAAGTTGATGATATCAACCATACTGGACACCTCGTTTTTTATGTTATCCGGAAGCGTAGAAGGCAATGCCTTACCCACAAGCTTCAAATTACAGAGATACATAGCGAGCGCGAATTCGGGGAAATGCAGCTGTCCAGATCGAGTGGTATCCGCGAGAGTCCTATGTTCATTATTAGCCATCTGCAGCTCGCGGATTCCAAATACAACATTAACCTACCAGATCTGTGACAAAGCGTTTCCATCCAGCTTCGAGCGCATAAGCAAGTCTCTTGACTTATCCCCGGACAGCGTCTGCTCATCCCCAGCCGCAGACTTGAACAAAGTCTCAAACTTCGCCTGATCCTGCGCCGTGATAAATGACAGCCGTATATTCGGTATCTTCGAGCCTTTCGACTTCGATGCTCGACGTCCTCTCGCGGGAGCTGCGGCTGCAGGACTCGATCTGAAGCTATCGGCCATCTGAGCAAAGCCAGTAGGCTGAGGCTTCTGCGCCGGGGCCGCAGGAGGCTGTTGCTGAGCTTGACTCTGGTATTGCTGAGGAATCTGGGGCATTGGCGGAGCACCGGTTTGGAAGCTCTGTTGCTGCGGTGCTTGAGCATTGTTGAATTGCTGTTGCTGGCCTGGAAATCCAGTTTGCTGCTGTTGCATCTGCTGGGGTTGTTGGAAGCCAGTCTGCTGCGGCTGCATAGGGTATCCGGTGAAATTTGGCTGCAGAGGAGCTTGTTGGCCAAAGCCGGTGGGATTGGGGTTCATGAAGCCCTGTTGCTGAGGTTGTTGCTGGCCTTGCTGATTTGGAAATGAGTTGAATTGCTGGGGCCCGCCTGGGCGACCACTCTGGCCTCCCAGGTAGGAGTTCGAGCCTGAAAACATGGCGGATGTTTTGCAGGATTTGAGGCAAAAGAAAGGGTGATGTGGTAGTTGTGGTGTTGTTGCGAGGTTGAGGTCGCAGTCGCTGATTGTCTTGTCTGCCTCGATTACACACGCGTGGCTGAGGCGGCTGGCGGCAAGATTGGCGGCATGACGAAGCTTTGGCCTCACTGTCAGAGCTCTGGCAAAGCAAGCGACAATCAAACACCAATAACGAGCGAATGTTTTTTTGTTCGAGTAATTTGAAATTTCATGATGACTTAAATGTCTGGACTCTTTTTCACAGCTATTGACATTCAATTCATTTGATTCATGATACTCGCAAACTTTTCATTCACAAACAGAGCTACAGACAGCTCTTTGCCCAGACCCGCCTCCCGCCTTGTCACATTTTCACATGACAGAATCACCTGCAAGACTCTATCTGTGATGCACAATGCTCTACATATAGGTACAAAGCCATATCTATCTGTTCATTCATATTCACTTCCGGTTTCCATTCCATTGCTATTACGAGCACCAATATGGCTTCTCTCGACTAAGAAATTGTAGTTCCTTTCAGGGTTCAACCGACTCAGTTGACATTCTTGGGGAAAAGAGCCTTGCCGGCGACCTTAGCAGCATTAAGAGCTCCAGAGAGGGAGAACTGGGTGTTGATGCCGTTGATGCGGTGGGTGGAGTTGATGTTCTTGACCAGGGTCATTTGGTAGCAGGTGGCTCCTCCTTGACGGGAGGTGATGGTGGAATAAGCAAGGAAGAATTCCCAGATCTAAGAACTGTCAGCTGTGTTCGAGATAACTAAATCTGAGGTCCGGATAAACTTACTCTGTACCATCTGTTGCCATACTTGGCCTTGACCTTGTCTTGGTTGGCGAGCCAGTTTCTGTACCATCTCCAGAGAGTGGCAGAGTAGTGGACACCAATGGTATCGATAGTCTTGACCTCCCATCCAGCACTCTCGACAGCGCTGATGTAGTTGTTGAGAGGGCAGGAAGCGTCAGCACCAGGGAAGATGTACTTGTTCATGAAAAGACCCCAGATGAGATCCTCGTATTGCCAGCTCTTTCTCAATCCAGCGACTTGGAGGAAAAAAACTCCGTCGTCATCCATCATATCGTTACATTGTTGCAAGAAAGGAGTAAGATGTCTCATACCAACGTGCTCAGCCATCTCGAGACAGGTGATCTTCTGGTATTTGCCTTCTGGGACTGGGATGTCACGGTAATCCATGCAGAGAATCTTGCTTTGCTCCTCGGAGATGCCAGCCTTGCGAAGTCCATTGTTACCCCAAGCAGTTTGGTTGCGACCGAGAGTGATTCCAGTAGCCCTTGCACCGTAGTTGACACTGGCGAATTTGGCAAGAGTTCCCCATCCACAGCCGATATCTAGAAGCGTCTCGCCCTCCTTGAGATCGATCTTCTCGCAGACAATGGCAAGCTTGTTGTCCTGGAGTTGCTCGAGAGACTCCTCCTTATTGATATCAGAGATGACACCGGAAGTATAAACCATACGTGGGCCGAGGAACCATCCGTAAAAGTCATCACCTCGGTCGTAGTGGTCTCGGACCTGCTCCTCATCTGCAAGCAACGTGTTAGGAAATTCTTATAAAAGCATGGAGGCAACGTACCTTGAGATCTGGTGTGCATAATAACTTCCGGCGCAAAGACGAAGAAAACGTGCTTGAACAAGCCCAAAGTAAATCTGAAGCTAGCCCAATCGTGTCTGTACTCCATAACCTCCAAGCAATCTCCATTGAACTCAACATCTCCATCAAAGTACATGCTGTAGAAGGTCTCCATTGGGATCTTGTTGCTGCCGTGGTACTTGGCCTTGTCGGCAGGGTTCTTGAAGGTAAGGTAATGCTCGACTGGGCGACCTGGGTATCTAGCCTTCTCATTCTTGCGAGGGCTGAAAGAGGAAGCCAAATACCAGAAGCTGATCAGGATTGGTACTGTGGTGAAGAGGCCAAAGAATATTGAGGTCTTCATTCCACCGCCAACCTTCCAGGACATGTATGTTGGGACACCAAAGACGAGGCCGGCGAGGAGGAGGTTGGAGAAGCTGGTGTTGCCAGCGGCATCTGCTGGTAGAGGGGCATTTTTGATTGCTGGGTACTTCACGATGTCAGTTAAGGCTCAATTGCTGGTGGTGTGATAAAAGATGTCGAGGCTTGCAAATTATATAACAGAATGGCAGATGCGTTGTTCGTACTGAAACCGCAGAGCGACTCGAATTTGATACATACATGCATCTGCCATCCATCGTAGAGTATATCTGGCACTTACAGAAGTAGTCTTCACACCGCACTCCTCGAATTTCTCAAATGTTGGTGTGGGGGCCTTGGGAGTTTCAATGAACTCGAATTCGCTTTCCGAGCCATTGGTGCTCTGCGGATTGGAAGCCATGATTGCGGATTCCTCAATTGGAGTGTATTGGACAGCAGGACACTGTCGATATATACCAACTTCAATTAATGGTTGAGGAGAGGAGAGTCGTGTCTTTCACAAGAAATGTGTTTTAGGTTCAACGCCCACGCCAGCCTCGCTCGAATTGGCTGGCAGCTTGGGCGGTCTGGCTTTGGCGAATGTGGGCCGTCGCACTTCAGCTCCCAATTGGTGTTAGCCTCGAAGCTCAGGGCTGTCTTGGCATTTCCCCTGCATTGGCCGTGTAGCCCCTGCTTAGGTCTCAGGGGGCCGTTCCATTTGTTGACTGATCTTTCACATTCGCCATTAAATCCAGGACTGGCAATGTCAACATAAACTCATGTGCTCAAAAGGGAGACAGGACACGAGTCTTTAAGGACTGGGGGCTCTGTATCGCTAAGGTAATTCTTGACATTTCGGGCTTTTGGAAACCTTACGCTGTCTTCTTGTTCTCAAGCAACCTAAAGATTGGCAAGACTGTCTTCGCGCGTGGTCTGCACAGGTCTCAACGTAGGTCCCTTATTCATGAATCGTTACCTAGCATGATCTGATGGTTCTTCATTCTCAAAACCTCAGTTACGTCTCATTGCTTTCATAATATCATTTTAACATACTCCTTTCGTTATCTTGAACCCAAATCACCAACCGGGTATTTCCCACTTTAACACAGCACCAGAGACACAAACAGTCATCTGTTCTCGCACATTACCAAGTTATCCTCTTCGTCCTCCTCCTCACCTCCTCACTACCCTCACTCACCCTCTGCAAACAAACCAGCTCCGCCTTCTTCGCCCCCAACTCTGCACCACTCCACTTCACGCCCTTAATCCTCGCCCAAGTAGGCACATGCCCATCCAACATGAACTCCTCCTCAACCTGCATCGCCCACTGCAGTACCTTCCCCGCAAATACACTGTCCCATATACCCTCTCTCCTTGGGTGTTCAAGCAAGAAATTGACTGCCTCTTTCCGTATCGCCGGCTCACGGCACTTGAGTCCTACAACCCATAGCGGCACGATGACTCTGGTGTCGAAGCAGAAGTTTGAGGGTCTGGTCTTGCTCGTTGCGGGCATCTCGCGCATTACTGCTTTGGCGAGGAAGACAACCCGCTTGTAGACGGGATTATACTGATCGTGTATAGACTCATCGATCGAAAGATGTGTCGAAAGTCCGATATACCCAATAGCCATAGACAGCTGGATGAAAAGCGCATAATGCTTCTGCGGGCCCTCAGCAACTTTCTCCAGAACCGGCGCGAAAGCCTTATTGAAGCGCCACACATCAGACTGGATCTCTTCCTGTTCTTTCATCGCCCAGCGCCAAATATCCGAATCTTCTTGGACATCAGGACCAAGGTACGCGGAATGCGTGGTGATAAGATAGACCCCGCGCCGGATGATACCATTATAGTACTTCCCCGCCTCAAAGATATCCTCAAACGTATCCGGCATCGATCTCGTAAACCTCGGGCCCTCCATCCCCAGCACAGCATGCAACTCCGGCGGATGCCCATCCGCAAAAAACGAATGCTGAACCGCCAACCTACAGAAAATCTGCACGAGATCATCCTCAACCACATACGGCGCCGGCGACAATTTCGTATACCTCTCCTCATCCCCCCTATAATTCTCCTTCCACTCTTGGATAAGCCGGATCCCAGCATGCACCTGCTTAACCGCCAAATCCATATTCCCCGTCCAGCTCTCAAACGCCAGGATAAGCAGACACGTCAAAAGCATAGTCCGCAAATCGAGTTTCTTCTCTGCGGCATCGGCAGCCATGAATTTGACTGCTTTGACATACTGCCGCAGTGCATTCTGATGGTGCTCATTGGCAGCTGCGTCGCGCTCTACTGGCGTGAGACTCATACTTTCGAAAGAGCTGACCATTTCCGCCGTGCGGTCCAGAGCGCCGAGTGCGACGATGGAATGGCGGATCGCGAGGTTGAAATGGCAGGATTCCAACAACCGCTGTCTCGTGCATCCGGAATCGAAAGTTGGGAAGATGTCGTAGCCGGTGCGGACGCAGAAGAGCTCGAAGTACTGATGTTCTTCGATACTGGCGAAAGGGGAGTTGGCTAGGGCGCCTATTGAGGGCAGAGTCATTCCTGGGCGCATGGATGTTTTGATTTGAATTGGATTCGGCAGGATCTCACGTTTCTGAGCGGATCTTGGCTCAAAGATCTTGGGTGGTGGGCGATAGCCATCGCATTCGACGCCGAATTTGATACAGCGATTACATGAGGGTTTTCCTTCATCGCATTTGACTCTTCGCAACCTAGGGGGAAGACGTTCAGCGTGTTCATGTCGCGGAATGAGTTTCTGACTTTCTGTTCAGAGATAGAGATGGGATTACATTACCTGCATGTTCCACACCCGGTCCTGACTTTTGGTGCAGCTCTCCGCACTCGTGGATTCTGCGCAGCTGAACCCATTGTCACTCAATTCCCATCAACTTCCTCCAGTCTCGCGTAGCCAAGTCTCAACGTCACGATATCACGATCTGAATGCCGGCAATGGGCGCGTCTGCAGTCAGCACCGGCAGATGAAATATACGAGTTGTTGAAGAACCAAGCTTTACAATATCTGATTGACGTGTCATTGGAACATATTTATCATTCAGTCTGTGGAATGAGGCTTGCAGTAAGCCCTCCTGCATGGTTGACGTGCAACCAGTTAGATGCTGGATGGTCGGCCAATCAGAACGAGTGATTTGGGAAGAGGATTCGGGGATTCCGACCGCGGTTTTGCCGTTCGCTTACTCCTTGAGGCGGCTGCAGCTGCTCGGCCATCTCAAGTCAACCTCAGATTCGATCTGGATGTCGCCAGGTCACTCATCTTATACGCTTTGCATCTTTCAAAGCGAACCTTAGATATCATTTCATCTGGCGACGTCGAGTCTTCATTCCTAACCGACAGTGGCTGGCTCTCTCACTTCGGAGCTACTTGAACGAGAATTCCAAGCTCCAGCCTTGCAACTACTTGCAAATAAAGAAGCTTCGCCGTTTCGATCAGTCTACCTTTGGGGCGGAGAGATTCAATCTCCTGAGCTTGACAATGGACGCACAAATGCTATATCGATACTCGCCTATTCTTGACAATGATGGCATTCGCCTGATCCAGCTCCAACCATCGACATCAAGAGAATCGATTATCCGCTGCAAACTCATCCACACAAGGCTACGTACCTTCAGGCAGGATTTTTTTGAGCATTACACGGCTCTGTCTTACGTGTGGGGCGATGCAGCTGAGAGAACCCAGATCATCGTCGGGGAGAACACTCTGGAAATCACCAAGAATCTTGATTCGGCGTTGAAACATCTGAGAGACGAAACGAGAGTCCTAAATGTTTGGGCTGACGGGGTGTGTATCAACCAAAATGATTATTTGGAGAAGGGAACACAAGTTCAACAGATGGGGAAGATCTACGAAACGGCAGACCATACTGTTATCTTCTTAGGGGAGTGTGATATCAAGACCGAGCAGACCCTGTCTTGTCTTGCGAATAGGGATCAGGACAGCTCTCTGTTATTTGATACAAAGAAAAATGATGAAAACAGACGCATTATACAAGAGCTCCTCAGGCGGCCCTGGTTTACCAGAGTTTGGGTGTACCAGGAGCTTGTCATGTCCCGTGATCCCTGGATTCAATATGGTCGTGTACGCTGCCTCTGGAGTTTGTTTTGCCAATTTACTAGTCGCTGTTTTGGACCTGCCAAAAAGAATGTTCAGAGGTCCGAAGACTCGTATGGCCTGGGTTACAGCTCGTCGGGGAAGATTGTCAGACAGATGGAACAATCTCGATCGGATTTTCTTGGTGCTAGACCGACACCAAAAGACGTACTTGACAAATTTCGCCAGTACAAATACGATGCTGAAATGGCCAGTATCAGCAAGCATCAACGGGATATGATATGGACAAAACGCGATGGTTATACGAAGCTACTGGAAATACTGGTTTCGAGAAAAGGCTTCGGCGCCTCCGACCCTCGCGACTTAGTGTTTAGCATACTTGGGCTTTGCCGCGACGTTGATATACGCGCAGACTACGAAACAACGACATCTGAACTATATCAGGCCGTAGCTGAGAGCCACATGGAGCTGCACTGGAGTCTAGAGATTCTCAGTTATGTCGAGGATGTCGATTTCTCCTTGCGTATGCCAGGGTTGGCCTCCTGGGCCCCAAACTGGACTGTTGCTGATCAGCCTAGGCGGCATATTCGCATCATGTCAGAATCCAGTGACTACACTTACGGCACGATAATATCTCAATCTAAGGAGCACGATGAAATCAGTCGCCCATTTTATGTGATTCAATCAGCGACACAACACAACTTACTTTGCTGCAAAGCATATGAGACTTCCAGGATCCGACATCTGAGCTCCACTATCGATAATTCGGCCAACGAAGGATTATTCAACCCTCATGCAGCGCAAGCTTCCCGCAACGCCAACCGTATTGAGTTACTGGCCCACAGCCCATATTCCAAAGCTGCTTGGGATGAAGCCTACTACGACTGGTGGCGGACATGGCTAGGGCCTGGCCAATTAATCCTTCCTCCTGAGCGTTCCTTGTATGCGACCCCTTCGTCAATCAATAGTAATATCTTGCCCGCAGCCGGATTATTGAGTCTCTCATATGTTTCTCAGCCTTGCGAACCGCCTGTCGATGCGTCTGAGATCAACAGTGGCCAACGAGAATCAAGGTTGATGGCATTTCTGGTCCTCTCCTACAATCGCCTGCGTCGCCAAGCATTCTTGACGGTAGGAAACTGGCCCGCTTGGACAATGATCAACTGGCGGTAGTGCCGTCGTCGACAAAGAGTGGAGACTACATTTTTCTCTTGCGCAGCTGCCCAGTCCTCTTTGTCCTACGAGCAACTTCAGAAAGCCGGGGAGAACAAGACGAAGCCGCTGATATGGACGAGAAGCTCTCTGACATTTCGGGACCCAAGCAGCCCCACGTCGTCCACTTAAATCTCATTGGGGAATGTTACGTGGATGGATGCATGCATGAAGGATGCTTTCCTAGGGAAGCTCGTCGCCTGGTACCATATGAAGAATATGAAAAGCTGCTCGTCATTAGCTGAGGTTTTCAGACGCACTCTGATATTGCCTTGTGAATAATCCGGAATCAACCAATTCCTATCGTCGAATTGAGGATATCTACTTCTTCATTTCCCAGCTATCAAAGAAATCTACGAGGTAGTCCCATAATGTGTCGAAGTCGACGGAGCACGCCATCTAACCATACGCCGATCCCTTGAATCCCTCTACCAAAATATACAAATTCCGACCTTTCTCCTTTGAAGCCACCTATACCGATCTATGTCTGGGCACCTTGAGCTCCGTTGGCCTCGCAGTAGGCAGTGATCTATCATAGACAAGTCAGTCAACTCTTATACAAGACAGTCAAAGCGCTTCTTTGGGGTGTTCCTACCTCCTTGCCTCCAATGCTACCGGCGGCGGAGTTGCAGAATGGGATATCGTTGGCAGTGGTCTAGAGTTCCAGTCAGTCGGGCTCGGAGAAGCAGGGCGGCTACTCGAGCATACCATTTTGCAATCGGCGCAAGTCTCCCAGTAATCCAAACCAGTTTGTCCCTGGTTACGGAGGAGGTAGTCGTTGCAGGATTTCTCGGTTGCAGCTGCATTGTAGATGAACTGAGAGGCATTAGCAAGTGCTTTAATACAAATTCAAAGTCTGAAATCCACTCACTCCTCCTTCAGCATCATCAACACAGATGGCGTTGTAATGGGTATCGGCGATGACACTACGATTTCTATCAGTGGGTAGATTAAGGCTAGAGCATGGGTATGGCTTACCCGACTGCGAAAGCAGCAGCGACGAGGAGAGTTGGGAATTGCATTGTGAAAATGTAAATGAATGTGTGAGACGACTGTAAAGAGTGTTCAAGTTGGTTGTGTAGATACTTAGTATTAAAGAGAGTGGGTTGAGGTGGGTGAAGAGCGTTTAGTCGAGGGAGCATCTTCAGCCTTATATCACGCTGGGAGCTGTATCGGAACCAATGCACTCGCTCCTCGGGAGCACCGACAAGCGTTGACTGACGCGACATGGAAACTCGAAACTCCGCATAGCAACAATTGATTAATTGTCTTGTCCCAAGGATTCCCCTCAGTGCTTTCCGAAGCCCCAAAGTCAGCATGACCATGATCCGATGTCAACCTGACGCAAGGGATCACCAAGTGCAAAGGTTACTAAAAGGACTCAGCCCTCTTTCCATTCTCCACACATGTCCACCTCCCCACAAACTCATCTTAAAGTTGCTATTCTGGACGCGCGCATCTGCTGCTAACCCGGCTTCCCGTGTTTTGAAACCTAAGCGAAGGTTTATTTCCCCCCTGGGAGCTTGTCCCGACTACATGCCGACTTCGACCCGCGAGTGCCGGTGGCATCGGCACCTCCTTGTCAAGGATAAGTGTTTCATGCATTGTGAAGCGACTCATGCAAAGACATGGAGATCCTGAACTTGACCACATATGACATGATATGTGGGAATGGGCTGAACTTTCTTAAGGTGTTTATATGACGGGCTTGCCGAAAGGGATGCGGGAGCACGGTCCACTCAGCCCTTTGACCACACCTTGTTGTCTTTGCATGAATCTTCACCTTGTCAAATTCTTGTTTCAAGAGCGAGATCTGGTAGAGGGTGTGGACTTGCCTGCTTCGATGTGATCATAACGCATTAATTATGTTTCTAGAGGTTTCCCCATCAGGGAAGTTGTGGCTCTTGTTGAGATCCATCAACCCCCTTTATCGATCATTCCAACACAAAGATCAATTACTGCGCCTCGAAGTTCGTCCAAAGTCGGTTGACCGAGTTTCTTGTAGATTTGATCGTTATGGTTTAGGAACTGACCCTCTCTTTTGATGAACTGAACACGGTCGGTCTTTCGGTCTTGACACCTACCCGAGCAGGCCACCCCTCAATCCGCCAAGTCTTGCTTGCTCGATCAAGATCTTGTGGGTAGATGTCTTGCACGGGTAGGTGAGCCATAGTTCAAAAGTATATAGGGAGGTGGTATGCTCTCCTCTTCGATCTGCATCTCAGCATCTCGCCTCAAGATCCTAATCACCACCACACTCATTCATTCTTTCTCAGAATAATCCACACTCATTCACTTGAGCAGTCACTCCCTTTGATATTTCTTCAATCCTTCAATATGTTCTCTTCCAGCATTGTATCCCTCATCATGGCCGCCGGCCTCGCTTCCGCTGCCGTGGTTCCCCGAACTCTCAACCCAGATGAGATCATCGTCTATGGCGAAGGTCGCGTCGAAGTCATGAACAAGACCGCCTGGGCAGCTCTACAAAGCGGCGCCACAATCGGTAGACCAGTCTCAGTCCACCCAGATCTCGGCTCTGGATCAGACTCCAACACCACTTCCTCAGCTTCAACACTCAACAAGCGCTGCGACAGCATCACAGTCTTCACTCCTAACCCAGTCCAAACATTCCTTGACTGGGACGTCCTTATGTCCTCCGTCATCCATGCAACAGGAGACTCCGCTACTGTATCAGTCACCCAGGGTTACTCCATCGCCAACACCGTGACCGTAACCGCTGGTCTCTCCGCCGCCATTCCCGAGACATTCCTCACAGCATCCTTCGGAATCAGCTACGCAGAGACATGGACCTCAACCTACTCAGCGGCCTACACTTTCGGCGTCCCAGACGGAAAGTACGGAGCCGTTGTCAGCAACCCATGGACGACAAGACACAGCGGCTACGTCGACACTGGCTGTGTTGGCTCTGCTAGCCGCGCTTACTACCAGGGAGACTCATACACCAGCAAGGCCTCCGGTGGACTTTCTTGGGTTGATGGAACAATCAGTCTTTGCACTGGTGACGAGTTCCCATTGAAGAGGTGTTTGGGTGAGGGAACTTTGTAGATGGAGATGGACCTTTTTCTTTCTGAATTTCCTTGGTATATGGTTTTTGGAGTTCCAAAGGATAGACGGTAGATATATAGAGGGAGCCGATAGGCTGGGCTGGGATCAATAACAGACGACATGTTCGCTCCACGTCTTTGATCAACGTGCCAAATTTTGACCTTGTGCTGAACTTCGGTGTTGAACTTTGCTTCTAAACTCTACCCTACATCTTATGACTACTTCGCACCTCAGCTACATCACAACGACTTCCGACAGTAAAGGCCAACTCAATCCTAATGACAACCTGTCATTGCATATCCGCTACCCTCGATTTCTTAGTCCCCTCTCTCCGCTTGTAAAATGCCATCATGTGATCGATTAATGGTAACCTGTGCTATGGTGGTCGTTCCTCTATATCTGTGTACGTCAATGCGACAGAGAATTCTACGTCTGACGTGTCGGAGATTTGAAAATCTATGTATGTGAAGTCTATGGATATATAATGCACTAAATACCAGGGGAGGGATTGAGGGAAGAACAGGAGATTGTGGGTGTCAATCGTAAGATATCGGAGGTGAAGCGGTTAAGTGTTTGGAGAGGGTAGCTAAAGGTGCGCCACGCGGGGATTAGACAGGAGAGTGATATTTTTTGACTGCTGTTTCGAAGATAGTGAGTCAGAAGATTCTTCGAAGACGCTGGATTCCATTCGATATGAATAACTTGAGGACAAGACTTCGTAGAATTGACCTTGTCGATCCAAAGCGTCCCGTCCTCATATTGCCAGATCCCTCTCGAAATATTCGAAGTGCTTCCCAAAACATCGCGATCCTCTATATCAATTAGTATAGGTAGGTGAAGACTTAATGAATTGAAAGAAACTACCTAAATTCAGCAAGTACCACCATCAAAACGGCACGTCGCATCTGGACAAGCATATGTGTCGGCACCGAAAACTGCACAGGAAAGCAGTCCCCCCCCAATAGCGCCAATGGAGCCCTGAGACACGGAAATGATGCTCCCTACGTTGACGAGTGCGCAATTGGCACAGTCGTCAAAGGTCTGGCATACTACTGTAGAGGAGAGGAAGGCGATGAAAGATGTAATGGTATAAGAGAGCTTCATTTTGGTGATTTTGATTGTGGTAAGATGGTTGTGAATGGTGGCGATGAAGGTCCTTGATGATGGGGATGAGTTTTTCAGTTGATATATATGACTGGGCTCGGGATGTCCAGATCTCTACTTCGGGGGGAGCGTGTTGGAGGCGGGTAGAATGGTTTATTTTAACAATGATCGAGACTTATGATCGAGAATGTGAAAGCAAGTTTCACTCATCCGAGGGAGGAAGTATTGCAAGCCTCATTTAGAGAACTCGATATGCATGCAACTCAACAGTCACATACAAGGTACTCTGCATAGTGGTAGTAGTGAGTTCTGTACGGCGCAGGTCTCATGATCATTTCATGCCTGAAATTATCCATCCGGTGGCTGCAGATAGAATTCCAGGTCTAGATGATGTTGATCATCTATTTTAAGATTATTTGAGGCCATTTACTGCTAACCAAGCTGCTCGTAAGTCACTTAATATGAGTCCTGTCTCGTCTAGCTGAACTCGGAAATTCGAATCGCACTATCAGAGGCAGTCCCCAGGAGGGCTCTGAAATCTTGTATTCGTTTGAGGGTGCCTGGTACGTAGGTGGCGTATAATAAGAGCTTGAGATATCTTTCACCCGAACTTACACTTACTCCATCAAGGCTAGAGGTATTGCAATCGTGGGGAAAAAATATACCAACCATTTGAAATCAACGCCTAGAACTTACTATCTGAAAAAAAAGAAAAAAAAATCCCTCTATGCGTTGTAATATCCTTCTCATCTTCAATGAGCGACATTTCTTGCTGATAGCTCTGAAGTGACTCTGCCATCAAGAATGCCCTCGCTTACAACATCGCTCGTGCATGCATGTTCGCGAGTTCTAACCTTTCCACGCTCTAGTAAAGAGGGTGCAGACTGCCACCCAATTTTTCCATTGCTAATGCCAATGTAATTGCCCATGCTGGTACGGATGGTAATATTCCTCGCCGTAAATCATTGGCAGGACTAACAATGGTCTTCGGATTTGGATCTCTGTTTGTCCTACCGTGCATCTCGGGAATGCAGTGGGTCGGCTCGCTCAATCAGGCTCGTTTATGCGCTTGACATGCTTTGCCGCACACTGGCACGAGCAGTCTAGAACCTCTACTTCTATCACCAGATACAATCAGATCAAATGAAAAAGTAATGTGCATCATTGAATTTCCCCGAGGAAGCCACTCGCATAACCGCTGTCGAGATCATTGCCACCTAAGCCACACAGGTGGCGTTGCCAGATGTGCAGATGCGTGGGGAAAGGGTTACTAGAAATCAAACAGGATGTTTAAATCCCGCAAAGTAGAAATGATCCTCGTACGGAGAATCTTGATCGCGAGGTGCATAATGCAATGTAACCGGGGATACTGATATGTGAGAGAAGATCGGATCTGATTGCTTGAGAACCCGAACAGGGTTCAGAAAGCATGGCAGAGATGTGATTTGTGGATTGACCTTGCATTAAGGCACGTACTTGCTCTATGAAAATGTTTCATGCCAGATGAACTTAGTAAGGAACTTGGCAGCAAATGAATCACAAAATGTGAGGCGAGGATATAAAGTATTCGACTACCCATTCTTCTTCTAGTCAGCACATAGTAGACAAGAATAAAGACTCGTACCAGTAAGAATGAAGAACAATGATCTTTGATTTTCTCCAACGTAGGCTGACCTGAATATAGATATTTTGCACCACCCTTCCTGTCTTTCAACCATGAAGTTTTCCATCCCAATTCTACTCTCTTTCGCAGGACTCCTTCCAACCGCAATTGAAGCTGCCACGCCATATACTTGTCTCCCCTTCTATCAAGTGTCCTACCAAGCAGGTGTTGCTCTTCAAACAGCCATTGTAGCCAAGGCTGCAAAGTATGGAACCACCGGCGTAGATCTGGTACGTATTCTCCCTGCAAAATGTCTGTTCTGCTAGAAATTGCAAATTTTACCCTTTACAAACTTGTGTAATACCTCCGAGTACCCACCTCTACGTCTTTTCTTCTTCTAGAAACAACTTACTAATTCCGAACGATGATCAGAATGCCAATGGGAAGGTGTGTGTAGGCGGAACTGATACCGTGAAATCGGGCTACACGGCTGCAGGAGCTTGTATCAAGACCAAGGGTTCCAAGACTATCGTGACAGCGGGCCAGATTCAGAGCGCTATGGGGCAATTATTGAGTGGTTGTGCTAGCCTAGGACAGGGTGGGCAAATCGTGTTGGATAATGTAGTTTATGGAATGTATTCTCCACCGAAGAAATAGTGGTTTCGAAAATGGCGGACTTCGGATCTATGGATCTCAGATGCGCCTGAGTCTCAATGAGAGTTTACTTCTTGAGTCCAACGCAATTAGGGAATCCGACTTGAGATCTGTTTATATTTATATTGCAGCTCGGTTGTGAAAGGACTGCTGCAAAGACCTCTCCGTATCAGGGAGCAAAGGCCACGCGATAGTCCTCATAATCCTCACAGTGCTATGATTTTTCTCCAATGGGGAATGAGGAAGATCTCGGAGCTTTCCACTGGGAGACAGTGCAAGATCGATATTCCATGCGAAGAAGGTATTTGATACGCCAATGCTATGAACCACCCCTGCATTTGTTCCCCAACGCCAAAATTGCAATTGTTCATATAGTCACACCTCCCGGATCAAATATATAAGATATCTCGCCAACCAAAACTCAAGCTTGCTCTACTCCCCAGGCCTCTTCGGCCCGAACACGACAGGCCTCTCACATACCAACTTGTGCAACGTCCACCCCGCTTTCTGATGCTCCTCACAGCAAAACCAAACTATTTTAGTCTTACATGCACTACATTTCTTTAATTCCTTGCCCACTCGCCCACAATACTGACACCACCCCTGCCCTTCTTTGTCCCTGTCTTACCATCGTTCAAATGCACGCTTGGCGCATACTTCGATCCATACTTGAATTTGGGATTTGGGAGGGGCGGTGGGAATCGAGGCCTAAGGTGCGGGTAGTGAAGGTAGTGAGTTCTGGAGTTTAACTTCTCCGCATATTTTGGACATGGTAGAGACGTATTCATTGTAAGAGCCCAGGAAGTAGTTCTCGCCATAGAGACCGCAACCTGCTTCGCCGTATTGGAGGAGGGTTGTGTCGAGAATGATGTAATTCTGCAAGTCCCCATCCGGGCGATTTTCCGTAGCCTTCTGGATTGAGGCGGTGACTTGGCCATCTGGGGCTGGTTGTCGTCGAAAAGCCAATACGCTATGCTTCTCGCCGTTCGAAGCGCCGCTTGAGAAGGTCATTAGATTATCTTTGGCATCGAAAGAGGTAGAGCCTTGGAAGATGGTGCGGATGTCGTGTATATGAGCGTCGAGAGTGAGGGTTAGGATCTTTTGGGAGGAGGCTGGGATGAGAATCAAGGCCTATTTTCCATCATCAGCAGGAGGTACAAAAAGCAGGAAACCCTACAAAGAAGAAAAGAGCTCTCAATTGACAGAAATATACCTCGCGACCAACTTTGATCTCGACCTCCTGATCCCCGGGACATAGAGCGAAGAAGGCTTGGAACATTTGGATAGCATCCCAGTCTCTACCCACGTCTCTGGTCTCGTGAAATATCAAATCCTGATCTTTGTGTGAAAGCTTTTTCACGCCGTTTGTGGATAGTGGGTGAATTTTGCATGTCGCTGGTGGATCTTCTCTGTCTTCTAGATTGCTCTTGATCTCATTCTCATCTCGAGTATCACCAGTCGGTGCGAAGATATGCACAGAACTCCTCCTAAGGACAGAAAGTCAGTCAGCTTAGCCCGAACAAATGCTCTACATAAGCTCCTGCTCGAGATGCGGGAGGTCCAGATACCGGGTATCAGATTCTTCACTCCTTCTCCTTCTGACATGCCTAGATCTCCTCTCGAGCTGCCGCCGAGTTTGAGGCCTTCGAAGCGTGGATCTGTGGTTGTCCGCTCGTAAGTGAGGAGGATAGCTAGTGTGTGGAGAGTTATGGGCTCGTGCTTGGAAGGTTGTGATGGCTCTGGGGAAGTCGCTTTTTCGGGGTTCAATGGCTGGGGTGAGACTGAGGACGCCATGACGGAAGATGGATCTGTGGTGTGTTCGCTTTGAGGTTTGGAACTTGTGGTGATATTGAGAGGTGGCAAGGTCGAGAGGAGGTGGGGAGCCAAGTGCGGGTCTCAGCGAAGGTTGTCGAAGAGTGTCAACAGAAAAATGAGTATAGCGGTCGAGTGTATACTGCGTCGTAATAATCAAGACGAAAATTATCTATACTATGTTACAATCCTAGAGACGGTTGAAGATGAGGATCTTCTGAAAGAAAAACTTGGTATTATCTCACATAAGATGCACAATCCACAGTTCCGAAAGCGCAATTTTTTGATGTTCTTTGACTTTGCGAAGTGAAATACATGGCCTAGGAATCCTCCCCACTAAGTCTACTTACAGGACACCACTTTTCAAAGCGTTTTATTTCCCAACCTTTGCCTTCTCGCAGGTCCACTTGTGAAGCTTCCACCCTGCCTTTTGATGCTCAGTGCAACAATATCAAATTTTCTTGCTCCTACACCCACTGCATCTGCTCAAATTCTTCCCCCCTACCCCACATTGCTCACATCAATCTTCCTTGTTTCTGTTCATCCATCTCTCCCAAGCTCTCTTTGCGCATGCCTTGATTCTCTCCGTATTTTTCACCTCGCCATTCCCATACGTCTTCGCTGCCACCGATGTATTCACCAAATCCCCGCAGATGCCACTCATTGACTCAACGTACTCGTCATACATACCAGCGAAGTAGTTCTCGCCGAACGTACCACGACCTGCGCTGCCGTATTGGAGACGATGCATGTCGACTACGATGTACGCCCCCTTATCAACCGTGTAAGAGTTGGTCTGCTTTTTCCTATTGGAAGGTGGATCGGGATGAAGGAAGCCCATGGCGCAATGTGACTCATCGTTGGTTGCGCCGGTTGAGGTACTGTAAGGTGCAAAAGTCTCTGCAGAGGAGCGGAGGTGGTGTTTGGGGTTGTGAATAGTGAATTCAAAGACGAGACGGCAGTGGATGGAAACCAGAATTGGAGCCTGTGCAAAGATCGTTCGTGATTATCGGAGGGTTTAAGCTACAAGAGATGATTGAGAAAAACTGGGACCATTGATAATTTGAGAGTAAACAAGTCATACCTCATCTTTGATTTTTGTATAGTCAGCTTCTGTCCTGGAGGGCAAAGATCGAAGAAGTCATGGTACAGCCCAGCTGCCTTATAGCAACCGTTGTGACCTCTTGTCTCATTAAATATGAGATCACGGTCTGCCAAAGAGAGGGCGTGCACTTCTGGAGCGGCATCAGGGTGGACAACACAAGTGGCTAGAATATATTCGGATGAAGTGTCTCTGTGAGGAATGAATCGGTGAATGGATTTCTTACTGATCAAGCAACATGTCAGCTTCTTTTTAGGACGATTTGCTCCGGGTGAGAAGTAAACAGTATCGGTACTAGAAGAGCGCATGGCAAAGAAGCAACTACTTACGTGACGGATGCAGGCTCGTTTTCATACATCGTGGGATTCAGCATCACGATGCCACCTAGCATTGTTGGATCAGCGGCGGGTGGTTCGGAAGAGTCGGACATTTTGGTAGCGGGGATCTGTGATCATGAAATCGCACTTGAGAGGTGTGGTGAGTGATCGAAGGGGAATTGGGATAGGGACGCTGGCTACTGGTGGTGCCGATGCCATGATGGTGACTTTGTTAAGTAATTTCGTTGTTTCGGACTAGGTGTCATGAGTTGTATTTGCCAAAAGAAGTTGACGTTGAGGATGGGAAGGGACAGAGTGCGTGGAGAGGGTATTTTTATGCTTCTGGTACTCACTTTCAAGAGCTTTTTTGATTGTCAATTCCGCGGCTGCCTTATCTTTATTCATTCAAGCTGCCAAGTTTCATTCGCTTTCACCTTCTTCACCTTCTGTGTGGTCGCCCTTATCAAGTTTTCTTCATCTTTCTGGAGAAAAGCATTCTTGGAAGCTCCCATGATTGATTGTGACTCATGCACTTTCATCCTTGCAAGTCGCACGTTTGTTGTGTTGAAGCTGACCAGATATCATCTGGCGCACTTATCCACCGCGGGTTTTAGCGAAGTCTGATAATCGGTGTGAACAATTGGACGAGGTGAGAGCAAAAGAATTACGCCTGAGCCAGGTGGCTTCGAGAAGTATCTCAGGATCAAACTAGAAACAGAAGTTACAATTTGCTGTACTTGCCAACCAGTCCGGCACTACTCAAGCTCGCTCAATGCAGACACAGGAGTAGTGCCACTGTAGACAAATATCCTTCACGTCTAAACCTTCGGCTTCTCACAGGTCCATCTGTGCAACTTCCATCCCGCTCTATGATGTTCTTTGCAGCAATACCAGACCGCCTTAGTCTTGCACGCGCCACACCTCATCAGCTTCCCTCCTTTTCCACAGTACTAGCATCATCCCTGCTTCTCTCGATGTTGCCAGCGTTGAAAAGCACGCTTAACGCAATTTTCCAATCTCAAGAAGGTCTCAAAATCTTCAGCAGTCCCCGCTCTCCCTTCGTCTATCTTAGTTTTTGCAATATTTCTTGGCTCATCGCAGATGTGTTCCAGTGAAGCCAAGAAGTCTGTCTGAGTACCCAGGAAGTCTCCCCGTAAGGTCCCTTGGCAGCCTCACCGTACTGCATCCTAGTCATGTCGACGACGATAGTTTCTCGCAGAGTCGTCGGGTGAGGCATTATCATGACGATGTGAGGCTGCTCATTCGAGCTACCGGTCGATGCTGTGTATCCAGATGAACCATTCACTGATGACACTGTGTGTAAATTTGGATTATAACTACATGCTCATTCTGAGGTACTCGCAAGTGCTGATATCAATCAAAGAGGGTCCTAGTCACATTCGGCCAGTGTCAGACTCGCGAGTCCCACGTTCTTGGAAAGTGTATGGAAGGTTATGGTACGTCAACTCACCTCATCCTTAAATTGTACAGAGAGCATTTGTCCAGGAGCGCAGAGCTTGAAGAGCATCCCATACATGCCAGCAGCCTTGAACCATCCATTGTGATTGCGAGACTCGAAGAAAATCGATTCGCGCTGTGCGAGGATGAGTATTCTCGAGAGCTGATCCGTGTTCGGATGAAGATCAACGATGATTGAGGGGTGCTCTACTGTAAATGGCTGAGAGAGCTTCGCAAACGGATGGACATTCAATTGCCTGTGACATTACATTCTATGTCAGCATATTTGTCTATCAGATGCAATGAAAAAAATCTTACTTCACACTCTCGGGTTCGTCTTTTGCAAAGTTGGCATTCAGCCCAGGAAACTCTCGCTGATTCTCGGATCAGCAAAGCTGGACGAGATGAGTGCTGTGTCCTTGTAGCGCGGGTCCGACGTCATCAACTCATAGTGGAGAAGGACGATAATGCTCCGAAGTGAGATGGGGTTCATCTTTTCTGGAATTCGTCGTGGTGTCTGAGAAGAAGCAATGAAGAGAAGGCTGAAAGCCATGGCATATAAAAGAGTCTGGCCGATGGTTGGCAAGTGCACGGAAAGATAGACGAATTCTACTCTACTGGCTGCGACCTCGTTCGTGTTCCTTCTAGCTCCGCCTGAAAAATTGTGAAAATCTCTAGGACTTAGTTCCTTTACTGTCTCGCCTACTGAAAAAAATAGGCGGGCGTCTCCTGCAGCGGCTGTCCAACTTTGTGCTCTAGCACCGAGGGAATCCTTGATAGTAATGGAAAGAAATGGGGATTCCATTTCATATGGGGCTGAATGTTTGGGTCTTTTTGAATCGAAGAAATTACGAGAAGTCATGTTCTGGGAAGCCGTTATGGTAGTCCAAGCACATACAAAAACCGTAAGTGATAGAACCAATCAATATCTACAAAAACCGATCGCGCACAGCTCGAATGGTCAAGTCGACTCCATAGATGGACCTAAAGAATTCCACCATATCTGAACTTCCTCGGGAGCGTCCGTCCTGTACAAACGTGGGTTCTATTCAGACTCAGCTGGAAAGTTCAAACAGCTGCCGAGTCCTCGGCATACAGTCTCCGAGCCTTGCGTATGCGCAGCTTCACCTGCTTCGGCAGGCCGTCGACCTGTCAGATTTCAGCATTTGTGTCCAGGCTGAACCACGAATATTCAAGTTGATCTCGACAAGTTCTATCATCTCAAGCAGAATGTCAATGTCGAGCGGCTGAGCCGACACTGGACCCAATTCCCGTCACTCATCATATGATATAACGTTGCTGAGATACCAAGTATCGTTATTTCCCCTGTTTGTACCTTCGGATCCGAGCCGTAAATTTGGAGACCTAACCCGAGTGGTTCGCTTAAGCGGGAATTCACTGTTGACCCTACAAGGTGACACAACGAGATTTGAAAATCGGTACAAACGGCCGGTATAGATATGGCAGACACGTTCTAATTTCCTCGTTTTTGGTATTTCTAATCAGTTAAATCATTTCTTTCTATCTGTTTCAATATCGCCTCGGCTGATGGTGACGCGCTGGGTTTCGAATTGTCCGGAAGAACTAAACTACTGTCTTCCTAACACGCAGCACTCGACTACGTCTCATATGAACGAGATTGCAGACAAAGTTTGAAATGACTCCAATCGTACAGCACTCCACGACTTTCGCTCTAAAAACGGGATCCAGTGAGCAGAGAGACTTAGAGCAAGGCAAGGAGTCAGAGACATCCACCCATGGTAATTACACCAACATCACAGAAGGGGCCCGACAAAACGGGGACACTCAAGAAGGAGGACTTCCTGGTTGGAGTTGCGTTCTTGGATCTTTCTTTGCACTATTTTGCACCTTCGGCTGGCTCAACTCGTACGTTTCCACATTGGTAAGCGAGCTCTTGCATTGCTGATTCTGACATAATGCTAGATTGGGCCTTTTCCAAACATACTACGAACAAACACTCCTCAAGCAGTACTCGCCCTCGACCATATCATGGATCTTTACAACACAATTGTTCCTCATGTGAGCTATTTCTCCAAGCTGTTGGCTACTTCTGACGAATGGTATAGGTGGACTGGGGGAGTCTTCTTCGGCCGAGTTGTCGACACTTATGGCACAAGATGCATCACTATCCCCTGCTCACTAGGCTGCACTCTCTCCATCCTCTCACTCAGCTTCTGCTCGGAATACTATCAGATATTCCCAGTGCAAGGCGTGGGCTTTGGTATATCAGCTGCAGGATTGTTCTCCTGCGCAACAACTTCGGTTGGACAATGGTTTAACAAGCGAAAAGCTCTGCCGTTGGGAATCATGCTCGCCGGTAGCAGTTTGGGTATGTCCCTTCAAGACTATCTAACTTCCAGGCAGCTGACTCGAGTAGGAGGCGTTATTCATTCCTTTTACCTCCATATCCTTATTCAGAAAGTCGGATTTGCCAGCGCAGTTCGCTGGAGCGCCCTCGTTGTAGGATTGACAGGTGCCTTGGCATGTGCTCTGATCCATCCTCGACTGCAAAGAAAGAAGTGGCAATCGCATATTTGCTTTCTCGATTTTTGTCTATTTAGACACGCTACATTCAGTATCTATTGTACTGGGACGTTCCTTGTCATGTGAGCGTCTCTTTGATTTTGAAGGCATGACTAATTTGCGTTCGCAGTTGGGGACTGTTCGCACCTTGGAACTACCTTCCGTCGATGGTTCTCAGTCATGGCTTCAGCCAAGATCAGGCAATCTACACCATCGCCATCCTCAAGTAAGCTGTTGTCTCTTCTAAAATCTCAAAATCTTCCGTTTGACAATCTTTCGACTCCAGTGCAGGGTCAATTGTAGGCCGCATCCTACCCGCCTACCTCGCCGACCGCTTCGGTAGATTCAACTCCGTTTCCCTTATCTCTTTCATCACAGCAATCGCTTCCCTTGCCTTCTGGCTACCACTTGAGGTCAAAACCAACCCAACAAACACGCAAATTTTCGCCTTCAGCGCTTGCTACGGATTTGCTAGTGGAGCATTCATCAGTGTCATGATGCCGTGCGCTGCGGAATTGGGACCCGTCGAAAGACTTGGTCAGAGATTTGGAACGTATCAGGTTGTTGTAGGCTTTGCGTGAGTCGTCTCGCCCGGGAAAGGATCGAAAATGTGTTTCAGCTGACATTTCTACAGGAGCTTAACGAGTCTGCCGATCCAGGGTGCTCTCATTCCATATGATGATGGTGGTTATACTTACCTCATCCTCTTCTCTGGTATCTGTGTGTTGTGCGGCACTATTTTTATTTGCATTGCGAGAATGTTGAGAGTAGGTTGGAATTGGAAGGCATGAACTCGAAGGGGACGACCAACTGTTTCTGTTATAAGACAATCTTTAGAATCATGAATATGGAATTCATTGGCGCTTGGGAAATTTGGGCTTATTGTTAGAACTGAAAGTCTTTCAGATTGGATAGGAAAGAAGGATCTTTGCTAGGTCCCGGCAATGACTTTTTCGGTACATTGATATCAAGCAAGGATTGAGAGTTTACACCCTTGAAATTTCCACTGCGGAAACAATTTATTCTGAAGTCGTGGCATTGCCTTGGAGCGGTATGCATGATTCCTTTCGATTTCCATCACGCTGCTCAAAGACAGCAAGGGCCATTTCGGCACTCCAAAGTAAGCCCTAATTACATCATGACCTTACGTGGTTGCTCTGAGGTGATTTTTCACTTACATCATTTCCATATTGAAGACCTTCATCATGGACCTTTGAAGGCTTTGCCTTCGGTATACTTCGGCACAGATGCTCGCTTGAAAACCACATCCGGTATTGTCCCTGCATCAACAAATATGGTTCGGGCAGCATTGCGGACAGAATCTGTGGGGTTTTCCGCATTTAGCCGACCTTATTTGATATGGTTGTCATGGTTGCTGCATTCGCTCTAGTTCAATGGGGAAACTTGTGGATGAAGCGAGTTCTCGTATTGCCAGTAGTTTGGGATTTACCGAGACAGGCTGAGGCGCTGGTCTCCATACGCTCTGGCGCGGAAGATTTCAAGGCAGCGGAATTTGTGACGTTGCAGTTGAAGTCTATTCTTTCCATTTTCCCACAAAGCCTCTGCAAACTGTTCCGAAGTCATGGTCACTTGCTTAAAGTCGCTCAAAAAAGGCAATACTTGATCGGATGCAAAAAAGCCCAATCCCAGTCTTCGAACCAAGGTGATGCAGAAAAAAAAGCTTATCAATACATTCAAAGGTATCTTTTCTGCTCCAAATTCGTTGGACAACATAGTTGGCCGAGACTCGCTTAGCGTGTGTTCGAGAAGACTGTTCCGACACTACTGGTACAACAAGTCAGTGTCCGATAGTTGCCGGTATTCTTTAGCTCAAGTATGGCAGAAGTTTCTATTTAGAACGCATTTGGTGCCTGGCGATCAATTAGCTCTCGGAGCTTGTCTACTCTAGTACAGGGCTGCAGCTGTGGAATGTAGTCTGGAATGCATCTGAGACATTGGAAATGTATCGTCACCACTTCTTTCCTCCGGGTGATTTTTGTGAGATAATAATTTTTGAACACAGTGAGACTGGTCTTTGTGTGTGGAGTACTACAAACCGAATGATTTCGCAGAAACATAGGAAGATGCAGACTAGAATTGAATTTGCTGCGCTAGACCTTCACTAGAGCCGCGCCGTTGAAGTAGATTCCAGTGGAAGAGATGCACTCGAAAGAAGGTTGTAGCCTTTTCACCTCGGTAATTAAGTTGCATCCTTTCCGAGTACAGACATGAACTAGCTCTAGCCATCCCACTTGTACCTGCATACGAGGTGACAAGTTCGGATGTCTATTCCATGACTTTAGCCGTACCTGGAATGAAGGCCAGGAAACCCCTGAAAATTGTAATTCCTTCACCATATCTTCTTGGTCAACGGGACAGACAACAATGAGCTCGAGGTCAAGACTCGTGTGAAATTATAATGCTGATGTGATTTCCAGTAAGATATGATCTAGCTTCAGAGCCTTATATCAATATATATCGGACAAGAATAGCCTCTGCTCCTCCGCCTAGTCACCTGGGGGAGATTTGACGAGTTTGATCTAATGGCCGGAAATTTCTGCCGAACATAGTAGGATGCTGTGGATGAAATGCTGTAGCAACTTCCGCAACTTTGTTTTCTTGGGTGAGCTAGTAACGGAAATGCCAAGCATGTGGATAATTGGAGCGGTTCTGCCCAATACGAGCAGTGGTAACATCCAGACTCTTGCAGTAGCGCGATACCGGTACGCCAAAGACTCTTGCCATTTGAGAATAGCTAACCCACCTTCGAAGCCCATTCGTTGGTAGAACTACAGACTCTAAGGTGTATCTTGTCCCACTATTGCTTAACCTTAGTTGATAGTCTTTTTACTTTCGCGATCTAAGAAACAGATTCTTGAACTTTCTATAGTCAAGTGGAGCCAACGTGCCCTCGTATTCTGAACCCGCATACGTCAGTAATGATCGGAAGAGATTCATGATGGATATAAACAGGAAGATTCCCTGTGGTCTGGAAATTTTGTTTTCTTCTGTATCCTCACAGCTTTCCAGATCAATTTGTATTTCAATCACTTCCACTCGTCCTTCATACAAGCAACTCTTCCCCAACCACCCAAGAACTCACCATGCGTTACAGCGTCGCCTCCTTTGTTGTCCTGGCTTCTGCCTTGACTAATGCCTCCACCCTGGGAAAGAGAGTTGATTGTCAAACTCAAGCCAATGAGTGCCGCACTGCACCAGAGGCTAACCAGTCCTTCTGCTCCGCACAACTCTCTGCCTGCCTGGGCTACAACCCATATGCCAACAACACGGCTACCACCACCACCTCCTCCTACGCCCCTAAGGAGTCTTGCCAGGCTGCTGCAGACCAATGCCGCGTCCAGCCCGGCGCCAACCAAGCTACTGTAAGAAAATTAACGTCCGAGAGTGAATGTTCAAAGTGAGTGCTGACTGAATTAATAGTGCTCTGCTCAGCTGGCTGCTTGTCTTGGATACAATCCATACGATTCGAAGCCAGTCTGGACTACTGAGACAGTCACCAGCTTCACCACTTACTGCCCATACCCGACCACCTTGGTCTATAACGACAAGACCTACACCGCAACCAAGGATCAGATCTTGACCATCACCGATTGCCCATGCACAATCACAAAGCCAGCCAACCCAACCGCTACCCCAACTGGAGCTCCGGTCGATTGCTACAAGCAAGAGAACGAATGCCGCACCAAGCCTGGAGCCAACCAATCTACCTGCAGCGCCCAACTTGCTCAATGCCTCGGCTACAACCCATACACGAACCCAGCCCAGTCCCAGCCAACCGGCTCAGTCCAGACAACTCAGCCTGCTGGCAACCCAACTGCCACTTACACTGGCCCAGTCGCTGAGAACCCAACCACCACTGGTACTCAGGTCCAGTTCACTGGCGCTGCTACCATCAACAAGCCTGCTGCTGGTCTCTTTGCCATTGGTGTTGGTGCTCTTGCCTTCTTGTAAGAGATTTTACGCATCTATGATGTGTGCAAGCAGGGGAGTCGACATTCTGTGACGGTGGCGTTCACTCTGGCGGCCATTTCTATTCTCGTCTCTGGCACAAAGTCCAATGACCTATTTAGACTGAACTTGTATATTATGACAACAAAAGTTAGCCTCTAATAATTGAACTTCTTTCGTTCTACCTTCTGCTCATTTCTGAACCACATATCGTGGGAGCTTAAAATTTTCACCAGTGTATCTTCGCCAAACAAAGAAAGTCATACATACGTTGAATATCACATATCTGAGTGAGTATAAATGAAGCAGAAGAAGGAGACCTATTAATGACCTGCGTTGAAACTCTGAAGGAGGTGCTGGAACAGGTCCACTGCCAAACACCGTCACGTTACTTCTTAGCTCTCGCAGGACGTTTAAAAAAAGCATTGACAGTCTTGCAAAAAAAAGCTACACCGCCCTCTCAGCATTGATGTGAACTTGAGAGTGGACCTAGATCTCCTTTCGCCTATAAGGTAGTGAGAATGAGCTCTGTCACGAGTGCATGGTAATCAATAAGGCGTGCAATCCAGTTTCCAGGCAGACACCAGCCCTGACTAAGCATTTAAATCAAGCTTCTCTGATCGAGTCTTGTTATCGAGGAGCTTGGCGGGAAACTGAGCCTGTGAAAACAAGGCTGAAACGAAGTGGCTTTCTGTAAGCGCTGTCACACATCCATGCGTCCACAGATAGCCAATTACAAGGACAAAATCCCCAGTACCGAAGAATGACTGTAGGTTGCAGTCGGTAGTCAATGGCGTTTAGTGGCGGCTTAATTTGATGGCATTCTACCAATCCCAATGTCAACAATACCCCTGTCCGCGACTCGTTCAGCTCACGAGGCTCACTTCTCGGTGAGGCAGGTGAGCCTTGCCTGTAGCATGATTAGCCATTTTGATAAATTAGAGGAATTGCCACTTAAAGAAGAGTGGACAAGAGTTAAAGACACCCGCGTCCAAGGTCACAGTTGGAAGTCATTGCGATTTCTACAAGCGCAGTCCTAGTCACCGAACCACGATAAGCTGTACAATGTAACTTTTGAAAGAGTACTTGACAATAGTCATGCTGATACTACCCAGGGGTTATAAGCGAACTCCTAAAAAAAGACAATTTCATCAGACTACGCACCAGCAGCATCTTGTGGAATGGCCACACTAATTGCATGAAGTTCAGCCAGCCGCACGAATTCGGAGAGGAAGACAAACCAGCTATAATTCAGCATATCAAAGAACAGGCTCCGATCTCCGGGGGAATTCTGATTATGTGGATGTACATCAACAATCTAGAGAATTCGAAAAAGTAAATCTATGTCACAGAACTATCGAAGGTATCAGACCATGGCTTCGAAGCGCTCTACAGACCCAGCGTGCAAGTATTCCAGAGGGGCTATTAAAAAATTTTGATACTTCTCAGCAAGCTCCCCGTGGGACCGCAGTTATGCCGCCATTCTCCGAGACTGGTACGTAATTTTGCATCAAATGAAAGCGTATATTGATAATAAGCAGATATCATGTTTGCCATTGAACATCTGGACGTACCCAGTGACAAGAAGCGAGGTGAGATGGGGGAGCCTACCTCTGGCGACTTGTTGCTGCATGACTGACTTTCTCCCCATCTTACCAGATCTTCCAATTATCTTCGTTATGAGCGAGCAAAACATCGGTATCCACGAAAAGTTAGAGCAGTACTACTCTGATGATAAGCTGTCCCGGTTCGGAAGATTAGAGGCCCTGCCCCACTGGGTATTCGTTGATCTTTTCTCTTTTACACGATGGGACACCATATGGAGTACGACTGCTTTGCATAGTAGCAGGCTGAGAGACGAGGTCTATGGCGACAAAGCGGCAATTCCTTTTTTGGAGCAGACACTAGCGCTCCACAGATACAAAGAGACGATCATTGCTCAAACAGAGTGTTTGATAGTACATGTGGCGTTTGTGAATGCATACAAAACCAGCTTTGAACGAATGAAGGAGCATCGTCGAGGGCCTGAATTGCCAGATTTACACGGCTTGGTCGAAAAATTGGTGTTGATTGAAGGGTACCTGGCGCATCATCAGTGTTATGCAGAACGGTATCTCAGAGTGATAGATGTTTTACTCAGCCTCGTTAGTTCTCACCCTATCCAGCCCCCATTGCAGAATTGCGAACTTCAAACTTACATAAGCTCCCAGGCATTCAACCTAGAAACCGTCAAGCAAAGACTTCAATTCAAGAGGCTGAGCTATCTTGCTGTGGTGTTTCTACCTCTTGCACTGGTTGCCGTAAGCTATTTTCCTGCCTATGATCCCTTGTCAATTTGCTCACATTCCATAAGGCGATTTTCGGCATGAACAACATCGTCTTACAGCCCCAAGACTACGGACAGTACGCAATACTAGCTCTTCTCGGAACAATTGTCGTGGCTTTCTCATCAGAAAAGATCTTCTCTTGGTGTGAAATCTATCTTGCACGAAGAGCTCGAGCCAAGGAGGCGAGAGTACTTGACGAGGAATCATCAGGTAGCTATTATGTACCGTTGTAAGAGCAGCGCAATCAGAGACAACGAAGCCACAGAAACAGCCATCGTCCGGGTAGGCCAACCTCTATCATCGCTGAGAAGCTGTGGCCACATGCACGACAAGGACGGGACTCTGGGCTTCAATAGAAACAGAGAAACGGTAGGACAGCTGAGCATCTCCAACTCCCGCAATATGTGGCAAGTAAAGGAGAACAAAGCAGCCAATACCGTATTCGGATCGACATATTCCTTCCGCCGCAGGCTAAGCTCCCCAATAGTCATAGAAAGACGAGAACTGCAAGCCAAATCAAGGCAACGCGGTCACGAATAGAGAGATCACGAGATCGCAGGCTAGTCGAGAGACAATGGCGGTATTGCGAAGTGGACGATAAGAGACAGTCGGATTTCCATTCATACAAGATCTAGAAGCAAGGCTAGCACCAGTTTCAGCAGATGTTGAAGGAATCTTTATTGACACAGTTCTAGAAACGGCGGATTTTGCGGCATCAGCTGGCTGGTCACCGGTATCTGCACCAATTCTAGAGCATCTATACATACCTCATCTACAGTGGAAATTCCATTTTGCCTAAGATTTTTCGAAACCTCTAAGATACGATTGATCTTAGTTTATCTAAGCAAGAATCTTAAGAAGAAGGACATGTGATGATTTTCAACTTACTTATTTAGAGTAATCTTGGAAGTGCTATCATTCAATCTTAAATAAGCGAATGCGACTTGGCACGGCAACCACTTCTAAGGCCCTCCTTCGCAACATTGAGAACTCGTGAGTACTTCTCCAGGTACACAAGCATTTTGCAATCACTGCTCATTCGCACTCGCTTCCTCTGACTGAAATGGAAGGGCCAAATATATGCCCATTAAATGGCGTGTTGACCAGCTTGCAGCACTTGGCTCAAGGTCTTCATCTAGTGCTCACTAAGCGAACGTCACAACACCGTCCAAGATCTAAGCCAAGGAACTTGCTTGCAAATCAATGTCTTGCAGCTGCAATCACTCGGTGCGCGCTCCAAGATTCCAACTCTGGTGATGCAATCGTTGTACAAACCACGGACTAACATTGGCCCGCCTTGACGTATAAAAGCGACTTTCCACCCACTTTTTAGAAGGATCTTTCACGATCACGTACCATCATCATTCTGAATTATTACACACTCGTTATCAACTTTTTGGTACACAACCACCTTTTTGTCTAACTGTCTCAATATGTCCCATCTACAATACTACGTTTACAAGGGCCAAGGAGAATTTCTCACGTCACACAATGGCTACAGCCAAGCTGTCCGCATCGGAGATCGGATTGAGTGCTCCGGACAAGGTTGGATCCTCTCCCGAAACCTGACATCGGAACTTACATTGGACCACTAGGAGGCTGGAAGGAAGACGGCGTCCTCCAATTCTACACCGAAATCAACGCGCAAATCGACCAAGCATTCGTCAATGTCGACACCTGCCTGAAAGATGCAGGCGGGAAGGGGTGGTCCCAAGTCTACCGTGTCAACTCCTATCACGTTCCGATAAACGATGAAGCTTTGGCTGCAATGACGAGGAATTTCAAGAAGTGGATGCCGGATCATAAACCGATTTGGACGGCTGTTGGTGTCACGAGACTTGGAGCTGATGATATGAGAGTTGAGATTGAAGTCGTTGCGCATGATGAGGAGGGGGTGAAGGCTGCGAAGAAGTAAAGCAGTGTAGACGAAAGATGGGTGCCTGCACTGGATGAGCGTCTGGGTGTCAGAATACAATTTAGTTTTGACCTGATTCGCGATTAGAGGTCTCTTGGGATATACTCATCTCAAAATAATGATACTTTTCGAACAAGGTGATGAGAACGAGTACCAGAATCAATTCATAGAAGAGGTAGATTAAAGCGTGAATAAGAGAACAAGTTTGTTGACAGTAACATGCACCATTAATAGCCAAGGGAGGACGAAAGGAGAAGTAGATGCATAATATCCATTCCCCATCCCAACAGATAATCTTCACAGACCTCCGCAGTCCGCGTAATCATTTACGCGGGGTAACCATAATTCTCCAGAAGTGGAGTTTGTGGAGATGACATCCCCCATCCCCACGGTGATCGGCGCCCTGATCCATCTGATAAGTGGAGGCGAAACAGAGCCAGCAGGGGCTGAAAGGAGGCAACTTGGCAGTTAGCCACTCCCGTTGCCAAAAAGCTTGACAGTTGCAAGGGGCCATCTACACTAGGCGTTTGGCCTCCTGCGGCTCATGGCCGTCGGTTCCGAGATTTCGTTACCAAGCTTGTACTCAACGTATTTCGTAAGCTGTCTCTGAGGAAGAACTACTTCGAGTAGTATTAATCAGGCCCAAATCCCCATTATTCGAGTTCGCATTTCTCCTGCAACCATCTTACGGGACCACTACTTGGAAAGCCACGTCTCTCAATTTTGCATTTCCATGATCATGGCGTCGCAAGATGTGACTGGCTCTGGACTAGAAAGAACCTCTAAGGACGGAGGAAGCGGCGAATACCTTGAGACAGTTGACCAAACGGCGACTCACGCGACTTACTTCGAAGATGCATCAGCTCAAGTCTCCCCTAACCATCGCCAATATTTGATCGAGCGACATGGAACTCATAATTTGGACCCCATTCCAGACATGGGAGATGCTGATCCATACAATTGGCCGACCTGGAAGGTATCTACGCTGTAATTCATTGAGCTTCCATCAAGACTAATTCGATCTCAGAAGGTGACCAACTTGACATTGGTCGCGATTCATGCCTGCATGTCGACTTTCACAGCAGCTGCCATCATCCCAGCCTATGAAACCATCGCCGAAGACCTGGGAACGTCCCTCCAACGCATTACTTACCTCACATCTCTACAAATTGCAATCCTAGGTGTCGCACCTCTACTCTGGAAGCCATTCTCGAACACATATGGCCGTCGTCCTGTCTTCCTTCTTTCGCTCATTTGTAGTCTTGTTGGAAATATCGGGTGTGCCAAGAGTCCCACATATGCTACCATGGCATTGTGTCGAGCGATTGTAGCATTCTTTATCAGTCCGGCTGCAGCAATAGGCAGTGCAGTTGTGACGGAGACATTCTTTAAACAAGACCGAGCAAGGTATATGGGTGTCTGGACACTCTTGGTCACACTTGGGGTCCCTCTCTCGCCATTCGTCTTCGGTTTTGTGGCAAATGATGTTGGATATCGATGGATTTATTGGATTTTGGCAATGGTCAGTGCCGAAACTTAATCATTTCTTGAATTCAAACAAGCGCTGACAAGATTGGTGAAAACAGATCAACGGTGTTCAATTTATTGCTTACATCTTTCTGGGTCCGGAAACCAGGTATATCCGAAGCGGTGTCCAGCATACTGCCTCGGAATTTAAGCAAGAGTACCTGACATTCAAGCGAATCGATCCTCGCCCACTTCGAGTTCAGGATTTCTACCATCCTCTGATGTTATGCTCGAAGATGTGTATATTGATTCCTGCCGTCGCTTATGCCATGACTTTCTTGTTCGGCAGCGTCCTCATCACAGTCGAGCTCCCCCAACTCTTTGGCGAGAAATTTGGCTTCAACCCTCAACAACTTGGTCTTCAGTTCCTCGGTATTATCATTGGTTCAGTCATTGGAGAACAGCTTGGAGGGAGTCTATCAGATTACTGGATGAATCGTCGTGCGAACAAACATGGACGACAACCAGCTCCAGAGTACAGGCTGTGGCTCAGCTATGCGGGATTCCTCATGACAATCATTGGTGTGGTGGTGTTTCTGGTCAGAACCGAACAAGCACCAGAACATCACTGGAATATCACCCCTGTCATTGGAATCGCTATTGCTGGAGCAGGGAACCAGATCGTGACAACAGTGCTGGTGACTTACGCGGTTGACTGCCACCAAGAGGAATCGGCCAGCATTGGAGTCTTCATCACTTTCGTGCGCCAGATTTGGGGATTCATTGGACCATTTTGGTAAGTCTAACATAAGTTTTGTGCGCTATTCTTCAATTTTTACTGACATCTTTGAGGTTTCCGTCCATGTTCACAAGTGTTGGGGTCGCCGCGAGCGCGGGTGTGGCAACAGCTCTTATCGTTGGAGTCAGTATCGTGCCAACAATGCTGGTTCAGTGGCGCGGCTCTACATGGAGACACGTGAAACCCACAGAGAATTTCGTTCCCCAGGAGCGACAGAATGACCAGAAGGTTTGAGAGCAAGCTGTGTCTGAGAGCTGCGCAAGCCATCCGTGGCCCTAGTTCTGGAGTCGCCCGGAGAATCGGATGAGTGGAAGGGTCAAAGATGGATGAAAGGAGAGAAATCACTGGCTCTAGCAAGCAGTCATCCTTTGAAGCGGTGTATTTCTCATCAAGGAACTCCGTCGATGTCAATGTATTTATTTTCGGGACCGATATGTAAACATGTGACTCGTCTGTCCTTTGACTCGCTCAAGTCCCCACGCCCTGTCCGTCCACATCCCCACAATGGAGAAAAGGATCTTCGTGGGGACGCGTAATGCCACCGAAACCGCCGATGCTATTTCTTTGAACGGCATATCGCGCGGTTCTGTATCCCACTTTCGACCTCTTGCTCCGTCCTCGAGGGGATAGATCTTGAAAAATAGAGCAAATGCATGCCTTTTTCTACCCCGCAATCTCCAAAATACTTACCCCGCGATCAGTAATATTACGCCTGAGCTCGCCTACCGAGTCAAGGACAAGAAGGCATAGATCGTACCTGGAATCCCTGAATCATTTCGAAGTTGTCCCTTTTGATGTCCCCTCTTTTATGGATGTTTTGTTTCCTGTAAATTCTCTGTACTGCATCTCCGCGATCATCACCAGTCCTGCCAAGGGAAGGGGACAACAAATCATCCAAGAGAGCATGCGAAAACGCATATTCTTTTGTCCCAAATTTGTTTTCAAAGCAGACGGACCACAAATTTAAGACCGAGTGGCGCATCATCATCCTTGCATCGTCCAGATTGGCAAAGGCTGGAACGCGGCTTGCCCGCGACTGATTGCATCCCCCACCTCGAGCTTCAGCCCGCAGCCTTCTCTATATTCTTTTTGTAGAATCAGTCCCGACCCCAGCTTCCAAATTTGAGCAAAAAGAGCGCGAACCTAGATATTAAAGTACTTCAAGATGACCCCAAGAAGCATGGAGTGTAGATTCTGTCAGAAAGGCTTCTCGAAAGGCGAGCATCTAAGGGTATGAATCTCGACAGCCTCCCTTATCCATTTACTGACATTCTCGTAGAGACACGAACGTAGTCGTATGAGCCATAGAATGGAAACTTATCCGGTTGTCTTGAGTTGACCAAAATCCTAGATACGGGTGTACGACCGTACAAGTGCAAAGAGTGTCAGCGACTGTTTGCGAGACAGGATTCCCTCGCTCGACATGAGAAACTTCACATCAGAGATACGAACGACTACCCCTCACCACCTTCCACCACCTCAATTCAATGGCCAAGCTCTCGAATATCGACATCATCCTCTCCAAAAGAGGTGTCAGAAGCCGGAGGTCATTTTTCGCAGTCTCAACCCACACCATCCCAATTCTCCGCCTTTGGCGACCAGACCCCAACGATATCCAATTCTAGCCTACCACACATGCCATTATCTGCCGACCTCGATTTCGATTTAATGTGGCCCGACTCGGAAGATTTATTCGAGACTTTAATGGCTCCAGACCCAACAAACCCGTGGCAGATACCACAGAACAATGCATATTCCCCGCCCCCACAGTCCATCTTCAATTTCGGCACACCTGCATCAATAATCGACAAGGGATCTCCGATGAGTTCCGTTTCGTCCGGAGAAAGTCATAGAGCAGTACATAATGTCAGCGAGATGGTTACGAATCTTGTAAGTGATCTTCGCGACATGTGGTGTTGAGATTTATGCTGATATTTCGAAAGTCGTCCTCAGTCACTGCTGCGATCGAATCTTCGTCCATCACTTCGGTATTCCTCGATGAATGTTTGCATATGTTCTTTGTACGATTCATTCCCACATTTCCTGTGCTTCATAGAGCGACATTTGTGTTCAAAGAGTGCACGCAGCCGCTTCTTTTAAATGCGATGGCTATTGGATCATTATATCTGGGGCCCAAAGATTCTGTTGTGAAAGTAAGTACTCAGCCTCGTTTGATTGAACAAGATATTGATAGTTGAAAGGGCGAAGCATTGTGGCGACTGGCACACGTTGCATTGACCACTTCGGTAAGTTCGGATTTTGCCCTTCAGCTGGATCTTGGTCTGATAAAAATAAGTGGGAGATGCTCATGATACATCGCGGCCCATACGACTCATGTCCAGGCATTCAACTGGTAACGACAGCCCTTCTCGCACAGATATATGGCGCTCTGTCGAAGGTAAGCAGCATCGACTATTTATTGAAGTCCTCAACTAAGGTCTGCAGAACCGAGCAATTCGCACAACGAGTCAAGCTTTCCACGCTCTTGGCTTCTTCTGGGCCCGGCAGTGCGCTTTGTCCGACAGTCAACCATATTCGCTTGCAAACCTCCCCGTACTCGATGCTTCAGACGAAGAAAAGGATCGAAGTTGGAGGGCCTGGGCTGCGAAGGAAATACAGCAACGAGCGCTACTCGGCCACTATGTAGTGGATGGGCTTATCTCACGCATGTCCGGAGAAGCACCTTCGGTCCGGCACTCAGCGAACCAGCTAGGATTACCGAGTAGTGAAGCAGCATTTGATGCTCGAACGGCAGACCAGTGGATCGTCCAGATGAAGTGCCGAGAGACAGCCCCTCTGTCTTTCAGGAAAATCATTACTTCCCTCTTCTCTCCACTGGGTCAGTGCCACACAATGAACTACGACTTCTCAGCCTTTGCCATTCGCGTCATTCTCGAAGGGCTTCAATCTTTTCTGGCCGACTGTGAGAGCGACGAGACCTTGATCGGGGTTCCTAGCAAGCTGGAACTGCGCAGAGCTCTCGTCCAGGTCTACCAAGGCATCAAATCAAACATCAGCATTTCGGAGCCCGAAAGACTCGAGCTGTTCCTCCGCTGGCATACCATATGTCTGGACGCCTGCAAAGACTCCTCGATACTTTGCCGATCAGTCTGTTCGCGTTACGGCGTGAGTCAACATGTCTGCGGCGGTCCCGAGCACTCAAAAGTCGATGTCGACCTCGTCAGCTGGGCGAATACGGAGGATGGCCGGAGAGCCCTGCTTCATGCAATTGCGATACAGGAGATCGTCGAGCAGCTGCCTCGAGGTCGTGCACATGTCATCCATATTCCTGGATCGCTGTTCGCTTCATCTACTGTCTATTGCGTCTTCTCGCTAGCTGGGCAGACGACTGTCAATATACCCTCAATCGTGGACTGGCCCTCTGTGCTCTCATCGGGCTACGAATCTTCCGAGGCGATTCCTGCGGCTTCTAGCAATATTGCCGAGACGAGGAAATATATTAGAGGCGAGTATGCTGTTATTCTGGGAAGCCAGCTCGCGGAGACCAAGAATTTGTTGTACGAGTTGAACTCCATGCAGAAGCTGTTCAGGTGTTTGTCCTCGCAGTGGGGAATTTCATATGATATGGAGCCGGTCATAGATCAGTGGATAGCATTGTGCCATTAGTGAGGCGCAGAATCCTGAAATCACAACATTTCCCAGATATTTGGCAATTGAACATAAGTGTCCCTTTCTGGAACCTCACCCCGGCCACATTGCGGCGTAGTCGTACCAAATTAGGAAAAGGGGGCGGAGCTGCTCCACGTGATTGCTCATTTCGCGTGCTGCATCTAGCCGCCTGCATTCTTGACACGGTCGCGATCAGAAATTTCTCTCGTCGAATTTGGAAAAAAAAAGTCTCTCTTCGAAGGCTTGTTTTCTGTTTGAGAGGACGCCGTTACGTGCCAAATTCTATTCTCGTCGTCCAATTCGTCTCACTCCCTCGGTTGTATGTTTTGATATTCCGTGCAATGGATCTTCGCTATTGATGCTGACTGCGCGTTCGGAGTTCCAAATTTGAGCTTCCAATTTGCTGAGCTCCAAAAAAAACTTTGTGCAAACATTCGCTGTCTTGATCAGCAGACTGAAGTTTGGACCCTGTACCGTATCCCGTCCCATCACCTCCAGCGACAAGTCTCCTGAAGGTTACATCGTCGTCTTACTGCGCCGAGAAGAATTTCCACAAGACCTCCTAACTACTCTCAAGATGCCCAGTCTTTGGCGTCGGCTTCGAAGCAAAACGAAGAAATCAAAGGCGAATTCTAGCCAAGATGGTTTCGGTCGTTTGGTTGACGATGCAACCAATTCCCGAGACACTATCGCTCAAGCACCAGCCCGTCGAAGAAACAGCGCCGGCGAGGTCGAAGGACAGCAAGAGCACGCAAGACGTGCCGTGAGATTTGCTTCGCGAGACAATCTCCACGCAGCACAAACATTGCACACCAACGACAGCCCAGCTCTCTCCCGAGCATCATCGCTATCTTCAACCGATCTAGACTACCTCAACGCCCAAGCTTTCAGAACAGAGTCATCGAAGCCGAGAAAGACTGTATCGCCGCCTCATCTACCTGTCCGTCCGCCTCAAAACCAATCTCAAACTTTGAGTTCAGAGCCGCAAGTTGACTGGGAAGCATTCTCTGGAGCCTTTGCTCCACAACCTAGGGTACATATGACGAGGTATCCTGTCCCGCCATTGACGCCGCAGCAGCTGAATGAGTTGGCTGGCGCATATGCCCCTCCTGCACCGACACCGAAGGCTGTGACTTTTCGATAAGTCTTTTCAACAGACTTTCAAACTAGCAGGCAAGCTCCAGTGAGGAGCTCTCGTGCGACAAAATCAAGGAAATGATCTTGAGGAGATGAAGACTGTATCTTCAGAATTCATCACTACTTTCATTGAAGCCTCTATCCGCAGTCATGGCAGTTCTGGAATTGATACCGGAGCACTCTCCCAGGTCAAATCCGGCTCCCTAAGGAAGTGAAAGAGGAGAATTGCTCAATTCAAGAGTGAGAAGCGGGCTGGAAAACTCCAATCCCACTCACACACGAAGTTCCAAAGCCTTAGGCTTGACTGGCAATTCAGTGCTGCGATTACGATAACACCAAGGTGCCGATATTGCCAACAGTGCGGCGCAGAACTAATCTGACAGCCGCATAAGCACTAGATTACAAGAAGCAGGTCAGCTCTCCCACTTGAAAGTACTTAAAGCATCAACCTGTTCCAAATATTTTGCGCTTCCGTTCCATTAAATCGTATCATTTTCGTTTCCCTTTCGGATCTACAGCCAACATGTCAGCGCCAGCCAACTCGTCCAGCACCGCTGCGGGGCCAACGAGCAATCTTCCGACTTACTTCAACAAACTCTCCCAAGTATATCCTCGACAGTCAGGACACTCAACGGAGAATCTTTTCGCATCTATCAGAGATCACTTAGCGCCTATCTCAGCGGATTCAGTCATCCACGACAATGCAGCTGGGCCGGGGACCGCTACAAGCGTGATCCTCAAGAACCTGGAGCCAGAAGAATACCCCAAAATCATCGCGACAGACATGGTGCCGGCCATGATCGAAGCTTTCAGTTCCGATGTTGCGAAAACGAACGGGACCTCAAAACTCACTGGTCTTGTCATGAAGTCAGAGGACCTCGATTTCCCAGACGACCACTTCACACATTCCATCACCAACTTCAGCATCTTCAACTTCGTGGATCCTGTGATCTGCGTCAAGGAGATTTACCGGACTCTGAAACCGTCTGGGCAAGCTGTCATTACGACTTGGAAGACGTTTGCCATTGGGGATCTCATTCACGAGACACAGCGACGGATTCGCCCAGATCTGCCGCCTATGAGAGTTTCGGGGGCCGAGTATCACAAAGTCGATGCAGTCATCGATGTGATGGTAAAAGCCGGCTTCGAGACAGAGGGCATCAAGGTGTTGTCACCGACTGTGGTAGTGACAGGCGAGGATCTGGAAGGGTTGACAGAATTTGGTACTAGTTCCTTCACGGATTCTGCAAGAAACGGATGGACGGATGAGGAAAAAGGGAGATGGAAGGAGATGTTGCTTGAGGTGTTGGAAGAGAAGAAACAGGATTTTGGCGGTTTAAAATTTGAGGGATGGGCTCTGATAGCTAAGAAGTGATGTCAGTCGTCGCTCATAATCAAGGATCGCTGGAAAAGTCCGAACTGCCTGATAGCATGCTAAAAGGCCGTCTCGTTGTTCGATCTTACTCGTCTACTTGCTACATGAACATCAAGCAATGGCTTGAAGTTCGCACATTGATCCGACCAGATTAGAAATGTCTGCTATGCCTCCTGAATACCAAAGCAGATCGACATGTATCGACCGCAAACCCCCGAGGCTATAAATATCGCTACATACACCATACAGACTCAAGAACGGCACCACATCTTGCGAGCTTACAGACGAAGAGCATTTTCCGAATCAGCCTAAAAGCAAGTGCAGGGAGACTACATTAATAATCCTCTTGGCGGGCCAAAGGCATGCCTGATTGGCCGTTTGCCACGTCGCACACGTCTGACTGCATATCTTGGACGACTTGCTTACCCTTTTCAGCTCGATGGATCGCTCATCTACTCATTAACACTTCTATATGATGCGCCGCCCATTTTATATTTAATGTTCGTGCATTCGAAGGAGTATATACTTGTTACCTTCCACAACCAACCTATCTACATACCACCTGATGAAGACGCCGCATCAAAATGCCTTTTACATTGACAGAAGCCCACGTCCGATCATTTCTGGACCCAGCAAGCACTGGTGATTGGGTCCCATTTGTAACAGCAATCGACCCTAACGTTCGCTGGACTATCGCGAACACGAGAGAGGACATGAACTGCTGCACCGGAGTCTTCGTAAGGTCTTCTTTCCTATCATGCTACTTGCTTACCGAGACATATAGAATCTTCAAGAATGGCTTGACAAAGTCACGCCTTCCATGCGGACCAAGCTCGAGGGCAGTCTGCAAATGAAGGTCGGAGCCCTCGATATTATCGGCAACAAAGCCATCATCGAAGCGACTGCCGTGGATACTATGCAGAAGAATGGGAAGCCGTACGATCAGAGGTAAATTTGAGGTATTCTACCCCGAATGACCATGAATACTGATTTCTGTCAGATATTGCTGGATCATGATATTTGATGATGAGACAGGCAAGGCGGTGGTGATCAACGAGTATATGAACACGGCTTTGGTGAAAGAAGTGATGGAAACCAACCCATGATGGTATCGAGTTGTATCGCTGCTCCATGAAACTTGGGTACCAGTGATGAGCTATATCATGGGCCAATTGATGAAGACGAAATGGTACAATCGGCACTGATCAAGAAAGAGCGAAGCGATAATGATGATAAATGTTTACACTATCATCATATCTTGAGGCAAAACTTCGTTGGGCTGCTGCACTAGCACTTGCCAAGTTATCATGCGATACCGGTAAGTTTCACTGATCTACTTGCATGCAGCAAACTAGGAATTTTTATATATTCCCCGCCCCAAGGAGCTTGTTTTACCCGCCAAGAAATTTCGATTTCGATTATCCGCTTGATGACCATGCTGTGAAGTATCACTTCCTGGGGTCTAAGGAATACCTCCAATCAAATACAACTACCACTTCAAAATTTGGGCTAGACTGAAGGTCCGAAACTCAGAATTCTTTGCGAAAGAATATCGACGACCTTCCACTGCTAATTTTGGGAAGTCAACAACATTGTGAAGGGGGTATAAATTCTTTGCTATTGACACAACCTCGCATCGTTTCGAAACAACCTTACCTGCCAACCCTGTCAGATTGACAAACCAGCGGGAACGGCTGACCGTCAACGGCTATGTTCCACATTATATCAAGACGGTAAAATCCCATTCCAATTTGTCAGATGCACAAGAAAGGTCAATCTTGCGTCAAAATCTGTGCCCCAGGTCTGTCCGCCATCGACGCCATCATCTCATCATGTCACGATCCACGAACTCATACACAACACAACCTTCCAGGAGTATTCGCACACCATACGATACCACAAATTATATCATGCGGCCCGTGAATCCTGGGCCTTCGACAAATACAACGCTTGCACCTGGTGGCCAATATATAATGTTGGCTGATTCCGATCGAGCTGGAATTGGGACGAAAAAGGAACCCTGGACGCTTCGTCGGATCTATCATATGACGTTCTGGGATTGCTGCGACGCTTGTTGTGATCGATGTTTCGATCGGTGTTGTGACAGATGCTGCGACAGGTGTTGCGACAGGTGCTGCGATCGATGTTGTGACAGGTGTTGTGATCGCTGCTGTAATAGGTAGGGATCACTTTTCTAGATGCGGAGAACGCTAATAGCGATTGATAGATGCTGTGGACAATGTGGGAATAGTATGGTTGACTGAAAATGACGTCCATTCCAATTGATGAATTACATACTTCTTCATTCTGCGTGGAGACATCGGCTCCCTATAAGGTTCTAGAACTGCCACATGTATCTTAATACTGAAGGTACTCATATGTGCCTCCCCACTTTCTCTTCATGCTCTGCTGTGGTACTTGCTCAATCACACCCTTGAGATAGTCATAATCCATATGCAAGAATGCAGCAATAAACAAAACACGTCGCTGAGCCTTCTTCTCGGTCCCAACCTCAATACGGCCATGCTTCAACCAATTGACCCAGCGCACCATCCCAGCCCAGATTTCCTCTTTCCCAGAGCCTCGATTGCACGGTGATGTTTTCGCCCTTTCGTGAAGTCTGATGCAAGAAACGTTGGAAGGTACAGAACGAGATCGTGGATATAATCCTTCGATACAAAGGGCATTCGTGGGTTATGAATGATTTGGTCAAGCTTGTCATTGTTTCCTTCCATTCCTCCTTGAGACTTGAGCGTAAACAGGTCGCGTATCACTTCAGATGCTTCCACGACATCCAGGTACCGGACTTTGAGGTATCGAGGCTGGCCGTGAGAAAAGAGAGGTGCACCAGCCTTTTCGCGGTGCTCGATAATGAGCGCGAAGTATTCATCGCGTGGTGGCCTAGTTTAAGTCAGTCTGTAAAGTCTATCAGACAGGAGACATTAAGTTACATTGAAGACACCAAAGAATAAATTGTCCAATATATGTACCAATCGCTGAGCGGATATATGATCTGAAAAGTGGAAGTTTACTTACTTCTTAGAGGCTTTTTAGCAGAAATAGACCTCTTGACTGCCAGTTCTTTGCCTGTTGTAGCCTTCACGCCTAAATCGTTGCTATTGCTGCTATTCTCAGATTTGTCTCCCAATGCAGTGGATGTTTTCGTCATTGGCTTCTTGACTTTCTGGCGTTTGTTTCGTGGCGAGTCCGATCTTGGCTGATGATATGACGATGTTGAGACATTCTGATCTGGCTTTGGCAACTGCTCAGAAACCTCATCTGCACCTAGCTCGGACTCCGAGTTCGTGGCTTGGCTTGAAGTAGGATCTTCTGTCTCGATCGCCATCGATGAACTGAGCTTGTAGGAGGACGACACGTTATGTGGTGGCAGAACTTCTTCATTGTCAAAATTATCGGAGGAAGAGGAAGCATCGTGATCGTAAAATCCGCAGAGCTGTTCCAAGATACTCGCTGGAGGACCACCTGTTTACATGAAAAAAAACTCAGTACTTAATACTCATTTCATGAATTCTGATTGTGTTGAAAAATGCGAGGATTTGTACCAGGGTAGAGTGGGTCATCAACTGGTTGAACCTTCATGAACTTATCAAGGGCTATGATGTGCTCTTCGATCTCCACCATTTCCTCCAAACCGACTTCATGATGAGTATCATGAAGTCTTGTCGATATGCGATCGAGTTTCACTTTCACCCGGCAACGGATCAGAATCCCATGTCGCTGGTCTTGCTTCATGTTGAAGGTGAGGATTGCAAGCAAGAAGGAAAAGTAGAACGAGCAGGAGCAAAAATTGAGCGCTATTGATGTAGTTGGGAGGTTGAACAGAGGTGAAATTTTTTGCTTCTCAAGCGCGCCATACTGTGGTGAATATCAAGGAAGGCTGAAAGCTCTGACTACAAAGTGAAAATTTGTAGATTCATTCACTTCTCAGCCTTGCTACGTCTCGGGCACTCAGACTGGCAAGAATTCGGCGTTGAACTATGGGGTATATAAATCAAATTAGCACTTTTGGAGACACTCATACCTTAGGGCATAGAACACGCTGTGGTCAAGTGGGCCAGAGAAAGTACTGAATAGGAAAACTAACAGCGGATTCGATTGTCAGGTTGGTTCCAGGCGGGCGGAAACTGGTAACATCGACCTTAAAAATACTTAGATCGCGGACGCGTGATCTCTGCATTTTTTGCTTCTACACCCTTCAAAGCGTATTTTCATTCATACCACTTCTCAGTGGCAGCTCTACCTAAAGTGAGGCATGTTTTGTATGCGAGCGCTTTTTTTTTTGGCTTTTTGTTTTGGTCTCGCTTAAAGTTAATGCTTTCAAGACCAGTTAAGTAGGATTTCAAGTTTCAACAGCGAGACCGTGAGACGTGATGATCGGAACGAAGAACCAAATTCATGAGTTTGTATGTTTCGTGGACGTGAATTGTCAAGAACCAAATCGGCTATTTTGAACCTCCAGAGCATCTGATTGGCCAGGATGGAAAACATGCAGACTGCAATGCACGTTGTTACCAATATAGCAATTCAGACGCACACAGAACAAACGAGGCGAAATTTTCACACCTGAATTTCCTGCCCCCAAATATGCCTTTCCAACACCCCGCCACAGTCATAACTCGACACCCCAAATGCATCGCTTCGTTAGCCTAACCACTCGCATGATCGCATCTGAGCTTCTATAGATCAGTGGCGTGGTCGAGCATCCATCGCCCTCCCTCCAAAAATATCGGGCACACTTCGAGATACATACCACGGTCTAGAAGTCCAGATGCGCCTTCGCGGCGCGACGAGAAGTATCCACAATTCGATGCAGTCACGTCTCAGCTACCCACACAATAATCAGCCCGCAATGGACCACAACCACTCAATCAGCTTCGCGCCATCATTCAGCCTTGTGGTCCGGCATGTTGTCCTTCGTTTCGGTACTTTCGTCCTCAAAATCTTGTGGATCATCATCACGATTCTCCTCAGCGCACTTCTGCATATCGGCTCTGCTTTCTCGAAGCTAACTCATAGGGCCTCGGCCAGGGTGTGGATTCCAGCAATGGCAGCTAGGAACATGAATGCCGAAAATACTGAACCTGGACATGGAAGAATTGGACCGGGAGGTGAAGTTGGGGGCCAAAACGGAGTGCCGGAAGGTTGGGTGAGATATGTCATCTGCCGGACGGAGGATATATCAGACTTTGATTTGGATGATTGTGAGGGGTGTCGGCAAGTTTTAGAGACAGATATTGAGATGCCTTCAGGAAAGGAAGAGTCGGCAGAGGAATTGTCGGAGAGGATGAGAAGAGTTGAAGGTTGGCTGGTGGGGGTTGAGAACCTGGAGCGTGATAGTGGATATTCGTCTCCCGAAGCTGTTGTCGAAGGAGAAGTTCTTTGGGGCTTACCGAGGAATTGAGTAAGAGTGCTGGGCGTATTTTGCATGTTCCTGTGGGGTTGTCGGGTAAATGCGTGCACAGAACAAAATACAAATTGTGATGCAAAAGCATAGTCACCATGTTCCTCCGCCTTGGCCTGTTGGCTCAGGTATTGATCAGAGTGATCGAAGACTCAGAAAATCAGCAGAGAATTTGCAAACAACGCAGTATGTTGCGGCGAGTTTGTATCAAAATTGAGTTGACAAGAAACAGCAAGCGGGCCAGTAATTCTGCTCGCCTCGTCATGGCCAAGATTATGACCCCAAGCTTGACGATCCAAGTCTCCACAGATAAGACCATTGATATCAGGAATGGCTTCACCGACTGAATCCTAGCTTATCAGCCGGATTTCATGAATCTCTGAATTGAAAGTACACAATCAGTAGAATTGCTTTGTTGCTTTCCATTGCTAGAATTGGGGCTTGTCGCCATGTTCAAGAACTGAGACATGAATGCCCCCTTTCATATGGGAGATAGCCAGCGCCGTGTAGTAGAGTCTGCTGAACATCTTGCAGAACCCCGTCCAGTTGCTCCATTCGAAGTTTGCAGCTTTATTTATGTGACGGTAATGACAAAGCCGAGGATAAACAATCAATACAAGGCTAGGCAAGAGCCCTGTTATTGATACTGTAGTGCTTCTGTTCCACTTCAGACTTAGCCGAATATTGACGTCGACGATCCCAGCACCTGACATTCCTATTCGCCCTCCAATTTTCATCCGTCTTCCATCGTATCAGTCTCGTACTCGCAAATCCATAAACCTTAAACATGCAGATCCTATGCACGCAAGATAGGCACTTACAGCACAGCACAAAAAGCAAAGCAGACAAGATAAGGTTAAACCGATCCTAGCGTAGATCACCACTGCCGAGCCCCCATCGTTCCCCTAAGCTGCATTTGGAGGCGCCACCCGCTGCGATCAACGGCTAAGAGCACTTGACATGAGTGCCTCTGTGAGCTTCGACGGGTATTGCTCCGTGGATATTCCGTGCTTGGTTGAGAAATCATTAATTGAAGTTTCGAGTGGAGGTTTCTGCAGAAGATAAGGCTAGTGAATCGTGGGGGCTGACGATTGCCGAGTAGATCGGCGGTGTCAAATTCTGCTTCTTTACGGATTTGCACTTTCGAGGTCGACACTTTAGGAAGTTGATGGATTCGGATTTTGGTTTCCTTGGAGTTTGAGTTGCAGTGACATGGGATCTTCCCAAGGCCATGGTCAATCCATGGAAAGATCATGATCATCCTTTTCATGCAATGCAAGTGCAAAATTGATGGCTGCCAAGCATCTATGGACTGCATTCTGTCGAAGAAATTCGATTTAAGGAAAAAAGAAGTATCAGCATGTAGCAATCAGTGCCGGCATAATCTGGATTCCTCTCCCAACATCACCCAAATAAGATTCAATCACTCTGCGTACCGGAGAAGCCTCCTCACGGTACTCGGAACGGCAGTTTAAAAAACAGTGCCTGGTCTACGCGCATGCACATGTCAGCTTTATCCAAGCCAGCCACTGCCGATATCAGCTCCAGGTTTCTCCATGATCTATCTCAGCCACCATCGTCACGTCTGCCTATCGAGAAAATCCTTATCAGTTGTTCATCCACTTCCGATATCTTCAAGGAGGATGATCGACACTGACTACTGTGGAGCTTCTTAGCTGCCGGCACTACCGATGCCGGTTTGTGTAGAGCCTCAGCTGCACTTTGGTAAAGTCTGAGGCCTCGAGATAGGATTTGAGATTACTTGCACTTCTGACTGTTATCTTTAGGTCCCAAATCCTCATACCGATATCTTTCTCAATAAAATGGAAGATTGCAACGACGATCATGATGAAATGGTCTGTCCATCACTTCCATTCTCTACATTCAGGAGACGGAACGGAGCGGATATCATGTCTCGATCACAGAAGTGACGCTCTCGGGCGAAGTTTCAGCAGATGGCTAAGTCATTGCTTTTGAACAAGAGAAAATCTATAAAGCAGACGTGGGTTCCCTCCAGAATCACATCATCTCAACTCATCAGTATTTTCAATCAACTACAACAAGTCTTCCATACCAGCAAATCCTGCTCAAACCACCAAACAACCCAAAAAACCTCCAAATCAAAATGCAATTCTCCACCGTCGCCATCACCCTCTTCGCGGCTCTCGCCGCAGCTTCTCCTCTCGAGAGACGCCAACTTGGCGGTCTCTGCGGATCTGCCCTCGACACACCCCAGTGCTGCGATGTCAGCGTCGGTGGTCTTGCGAACTTGAACTGTGCTTCTCGTATGTTGTTCCGCTCTTCTAATCCACCAAACCTCCTGGAACAAGTCTTGCTGACTGAATGATAGCTACATCTGATCCGGCTTCCGTCGCGGACTTCCAGGCTGAGTGTAACGGCCAGGGACAGGCTGCTTATTGCTGTGTTTTGCCTATTGTAAGTGCCCCTGAAGGTTTAAGATGGAAAAGAGAATGGCACTGACTATGAGGATAGCTTGGTGATGCTCTTGTTTGCACTGCCTTGTAAATGTTAGAGGCTTCAGAGGGATCTCGGGAAGAAGGAGTGTCACTCGTTGCTATGTTTGGGTGAATAGATCGGTTCGTTCTGGTCGGGTGTCTTGAAATAAAGAGAGCATTTCGGAAAGAAATGTATATATATTCTTGGTCGGAGATACAGTAGCACAATCCATACGTAACATAAACGTCTGTTCCATGCAATACATGCACAGCATGCCAAGGAAAAGACCCGATTCCGTGGAAGTGAGGTCGGAGCGACACGTGTACTTGTTTCTTGGCTTCTCAGGGCCTTGCAAATAAGATTGCTTGCTTATCTTTGAGCCTCTCAGCCTCGTGTCTGGGAGGCTGTGTGTAGCTGGAAAAGGGCCCCCCCTGGATGGGGTGATGCGTGTAAATTGATGGCGAGACTGTTTTAGATGGTGAGGTCAAGCGAACTCGAACTTTGACGAGTCAGGAAATAGACTGGGCTCTGCGCGAATTTTTAACGATGACCTTCAGCTTGATGAAAGTGGACAAGATACCGACAGAGAAGGGTATGTATAATCTTTGGGACGGGAAAAGAAGATGAAGCAGATTGGGCAGAGAGATTGGACGTCGTTGGACACGAGGCTACACACGCAGGTGCGATATCTTTGCTCTTTTGGCGTAAAAACCAGCTGACAATTGACGGATAGTGATTGAACACACCATTAATTTGCAGTACCGAGGCCAATCTGGAGCTTTGAACGAGTCACTCGCGGATTGTTACGGGATAATGCTCAAGCAATGGAAGTTCAACCAGCGAGACCCAAAGGAAGCCGACTGGGAATACGGTGGTGGAGCTGCCTCTCCTCATGGTGAAGGGCAGAGGAACTTCAAAAGTCCTACGGAACATGGCCAACCGTGGAGTATGGATGACTACAACGAGTTGGATGAAGATGACAACTTCGGGGTGCACCACAACTCTGCAAGATTCAACCATGCTTTCTATCTCATTGCCATTTGGCTTGAATAGCCGTCGTAGACGGTGCTAGGGAGCATTTGGTACAAAGCTATGACTGATACCGAGAACTTGCCCGATGATGCGACTTTTGCTCACTTTGCGAAGGTCACTTTGATTCATACGCCGGAAGAGCTGAGGTATCTTGTGGAGGCTGCTTGGAAGGAAGTCGGGTTACTTCTGCCCGTTGAGAGGGATGATGGGAACCCAGACGGCAACTAGTAAGAAAGTTATCTTTGGCCCATAGGATTTGCTTCAGAATGAGTAAGACCCGTGAACGATGTCTGGACCCGCAAGACACCTCAGCTCTGATAATCGCTTGTTCAGTCAACAAGAATAGGAGAATTTCAAAGTAAAATTGTGAAAATCAGGAAATGTCTTTTTAGATGACCCCAGAAACAGATCATTGGGTAACATGAGCAAGCGAAGCTATCGCTCCAGAAAACCAATGATATCGCAGCAAAAGCCAATATCAGGCCCGACAAAGGCAGAAATCTTGAGGGATGTACAAGAAAAAGAGGCAAGATATCAAGGCATCTTCAGAGAATCTCTCAATAGCCGTTTTTAACATGATCAGTCTTGCTGGAGAAAAGGGGCAAACGCCAAGAGATATTCTTCTGCAAAACAATTTCTGTAATCAATACACATAGAAGCCAACAGAATAAAAAAAAAATAAAGACATGAGAAATTAGAAGATTGTACAATTTGAGCAGACCAGGGATTATGTTTTTGTCTTATCGCGTTGATGTTGACAGTCTTTTGGATGCAAGCAAAGGGCAGATCAGAATTTGGCGATCCTCGTCTCCACTAGCATGTGGGTGCAGGTGGTGTGTTACGTATGATGACTACAACAAGCCAATCCAATCTGACCAAAACAACCATCCGGATATTTTCTGTGTACAGCGAAAAGAACACCAAACAAATACTGGCGAGAAAGTAAACAGAGAGTAATGACGAATACATAATCGTGTTGCCGTGAATACTACACGTCTATCATCCCAACATGTTGGTAGGGCATTAAGGATATGACGTCCCAAACTAGCCTAGCCCTTCCTCCCTCTTCCCTTGCCGAAGCAGCGCTGCGCAGCAGCATCGAGGAGCATCGGACTTCAACGAGGCAGAGCGAGACGACGAGGTGAACAACAAAATCAATCGCCCCGTCGCAACACCACGACTTTCCATCGAAATAATTATTAGCATCATCTCCAGCGCCCCCATTAACATCGGCAAAGCATCCGTTTTCTCGTGAAACGGATGTCGCGATCGCTCTATTATGAGTGAGGTTGGGGTCGTCGACCGCGCACGGCTTTTACGATCAAAGCATACTGAACTCAGGTAAATTAATTCCGTCATCCGTATCATTCGAAAGCGCTTGTCCGGGCGCGTCGATGCATGCCATTTTCATGATGCTGACGGTTGTAGTCGAATTGTTACGTCGCGCAAGAGGAAGCTCCGCGAGTTCTTCGCCGTTTGCGACCATGAGGGCCCTCTTCCCCAGACCAACCTCTCCAACCCCGACGCGCCGCCCATCTCCGCAGCAGAAGAGCGCTTCCTCGAAGTAACAGACATTTTACAGTATGTGCAAACACTCCACAGGTCGACTTTCAGTGTCGTCCAGAGCGTGGTTCAATTGGCACGTGTCAGTTTGCTAATTCAGTGTCTACAGAGACCGGTTGTTCGACGAGTCTAACCTTCCCACGCGTCGACAATTAAGATCCGATACCTCGAAACAAAAGTCTACCTCACGCAAAGCTAGTCCTGATGGCAAAGTACCAGATAAACCGCGGAAGACATCGAAAGGTCAACGTGATGGCTCGAGGTCAAGGAAGAGCCGGGCAGCTACGCCCAGGAGCGATGCTGGGACAGCGACAGCAACACCTACCACCGAATTGGGAGGAGAGTCGAACGCGAATATAGGAACTGTTCAAGGAATACCAATGCAAAGATCGACTTCGAAGGGCTCGCAGACCGATCTTCCTGCAGAGGCATCCGCAGCACTCGACGAAATAGTCGAGGAAAGTTTGGAGAATGCGACCGCAACCCCACCGCCAGTCCAAGAGGGAGCAGCTTCTCAATCTGCATTAGAGAGTGACAGGATACGGACCAGAGTAGAGAGCAGACCAAACAGCCCTGGTGTGGATCCAAGGAAGGCGATGCCCATATCCGCCGAAGACGCAGCGAACTTACCGGGACAATTGGTTCAAGGCTTGGGATCACTTGATGAGCACCACAAAGCAGCGACGGCACATCTGCCGCCAAAGGATGTGCAGGAGAAACGAATTCGAGAAGCAAAAGAGGCTCGGGAGCAGAGACAGGAACCGAAAGGACGCTTGTTGATCAATCCACCTCGAGATGCTTTACGGAATGCAGACGTTCTCTCCTCGCCCGGCTCAACCATCGATGCCAACTCTGCTACGACTCCAGCTATGCACGAAGCATCAACGGATACCAGTCCAGAGAACGAATCAAGATACGATGCAGAGAGATTGGACAACAAGAATGATGATGCCTCAACTCCACCAGCGATGAAGCGAACACCAGAGGAGGCGGCTGAGAAGGAGGAGCACGACAGGTTATTGCAGGCACAAATCGATGTATCTACCGCAGAGATACTGAAGGACAATGGGCCCGATGACCAGGCAACATCACAACAAGAGGCAAATGCTGAAGGGCAAGCTGATGATTCACTGGCTAGTCGGACAGATGTGAATGATGGGGACACTGGTAGGCTCATAGAAGAAGCCAGTGAGGTTGTCCAAGATATCGTTGACGACGAAGATGAGGTTGTTGGCGTACCGACTCCTGAAGATCAAGTCATGACTACCTCAAAGTCTTCTGTGGCCGAGCCTAAGGATTTGAAACCCAAACAGCCCGAGGTGCCAGACTCTGAGGCGGAAGAGGAGGTCACACCAGCTGGAGATGCCATGGATATCGATAGAACGACTGTTAAGGACTCATTCGAGAGCGCACCAGCCACGGAGACCCCGGTGGCTTCACCTGTCGTTGCGAAACCATTGGAATCTGCACCGAAACCAGCAAATGAATCGAATGCATCATCTGTCACTCCTTCTGCTACCCCCCGGAGAACGCCATCTACTCCTGCTCCTCCCCCTGTTCTAGAACGCATGACTACCAGGGTGGCCTCCGGGGCCATGCGCCACAAATCAGTATCTGAAATTCTAGGAGAGACACCAAAACCCAGCACATCTTCAGATTCGGCAGGAAACTCCCACTCCCCTTCGAGGAGCACTACCCCACAATCTCCAGGCACCCGCGTGAGAAGTTTGGCGGAGAAAGCGAAGGAGAAGGAACGAAGCAAACTTTCTACTGTTGTGTTCCCAGGACGACCCCCCAAGCCAGCAGGCCCCGAGAATTCCTTGGTAGCAAATGCTTCACCGGCTCAGGCACTGAAGGACGATTATTTTATGCCCCTATTTCTTGCTACGGCGTCAACGGACAAGAGCCGCCCACTGGACGCTATCCTACAGACCGCTCACAAGACAATCACAACTTCCAATGCTTATGTTCCAATCTGTGAGAATCAGACGTCAAAAGTTCTCAAGCGAATATACAATTTGCAGTCCGCCAACAAATGGACACTGAGACAGCCGAAACGATCATCTGAGCCTGTCAGACAGACTAGCCACTGGGATCTTCTCATTCAGGAAGCCAAGTGGATGCGAACCGACTTCCGGGAAGAGCGTAAATGGAAGGGCACAGTGGCCAGGAATCTAGCCTATGCTTGCGCGGAATGGGTAGATTCTAGTCCAGAGGATCGAAAACTTCTCCAAGTAAAGGCGACACCACCACCCATTGCAGATCACTCGAAAGATGTGGAGATGGGAGATGTTGCCAGCCAAGCAGGTACTCACCCAACACCAGACCTCGTTGCTTCGGCCGAATTTGATTCGCCAATGGACGATTTTGACGAGGAACCACGATTGAACTTGCTCGAAACCGTTGCCCCCACTGCCATTTTTGCATTGCAAGATGACGATGTAATTTTCGGTCTTCGAAGATCGCCTACGACCGACAAACTTCTCGAGGAGCTACCAATGTATGGAGCACCACTACGAGTGCCACGAGCGGACTTGCCTACTTCAGATGTTGATCCCGATCGGTTCTGGAAGCGCCCTGCCCTGCCACTGAGCAAGTATGTTGAGGGCCGCTTGGAGCTCAAGACATCTGAACCCCCCAGGAAGAAGAGTCGATATGAGTACGAGCTGGAGGATGACGACGACGATCACGTGGTGTTTGGAGAACAGCAAACAAAACGACCGATTCTCCCACCCGAGAAGACAGACGTTGCCTTGTTCAATCCCGAGCATAAGCATATTCGCGATCGAATCCATTCCTCGCATCAATTCAGACCTCCATCGGAATTCCAAATGCCACTCCAAAGTTTTTTTGAGTCTCGTATAGCTTCCCAGTGGACATGGGATGAAGACAATGAGTTGAAAGGATACGTGCGGGACTATTCCTACAATTGGTCACTTATCTCAAGCCTGCTTGGAAGCAAGTCTCTTTATGTTTCAGGCTCCGAAAGACGCACTCCATGGGAATGTTTCGAGCGCTGGATCCATCTTGAAGGCCTGCCTGCTGATATGCAGAAGACACACTACTTCAGAGCATACACCTCCCGTATCGATGCAGCCAATCGCAACGTGACCGCTCAGAATAACGCAGCTCCCCAACAGCCCAATGCAAATGGTCAAGTACAGCAAGCTCCACGAAGACGACCCACTACCAGTATTCGAGTTGAGCGCCGGAGGAACGCGAAGCATCTTGCTTTGGTTGACGCGATGAGGAAGTTGGCAAAGAAGCGTGAGACCAGTATTCAAAAACAGGCTCATGCTCAAGGTATGGCTGCCATGCGGAAGGCCAATGAGGCTCCAAATGGCAACCGGAACCTGCTTGCTACCACTCCTCAAGACTTTAGCAAGTTGAAACACGAGCGCGAAGAGCAATTCCGCGAGCGAATGCTGCAATTACAACAGCGGCAGGAAGCGGCACGAAGAGTATTTCCACCATTTCTTTAGTATATATATCATCACATTTACTAACATTCTTAAGGCGAATGCCACTATGCAGCAACAACCAGGAAGGAATCCAGCCAATCCTCAGCAGCCTGGTCTGCCCAATGGAGCTCCTCGACCTCCTAATGCATCCATGCCTATGAATGGGTCAGCTCCTCCGAGTGGTCAGAATCTCACTGTCCCTGGTCAGAACAGACCTCGCCCGATGCCCCCTCAAATGCCCGGTCAACCCATGCCGAACAATCTCCGTGTTCCTCAAATCCCCATGAATGGTGTTCCTGCCGCTCAGATGCAAGGACAAATGCCATTGCCTAATCCAGTCCTCGATGTTGGACTCGTTAGCCGTGCTCAGCAAATTTCACAACACCAACAAGCCATTCGTTTACAACAACAAGGCCAGATACCTGGTCAAACCCCTCAGATGCACAACTCCCCTCCACGTATGAACGGCATGCCCCAGCCTGGATTCCAAATGCCAACCAACATGATGCCTCCCTACAATCCAAATACAAATGGAGTTTCAACACCACCAGCCAATTCTCATGTCCCGTCCCCCAACCAAGGCCATGCTGGATCTCCACGAATGGGCCAAAACCCTCTTCAGCCTCCCAACGGTGCCACAACATCACATATCTCGATGCTCGAGCATCAAATCAAGCAGAAATATCCCAATGCTACCAGCGAACAAATTACGAACATGATTCAGACCAACCTTTCCAAGACCATTCTCGCACAACAACAACATCATCAACAGCAAAGACAAGGATTTGCTCAAAGTGCAATGAATGCTGCAGCGGGAGGCAATGCTATTGCCGCGGGGATGAATGCAATGACCAATGCTGCTCAAGGTACGCCACAGCTGTATGCTCAGATGTTGAGACAGCAGCAAGAAAATCAACAGAAGGCAGCTCAACAAGCGCAGCAAGCAGCAGCAGTCGTAGGCAACGCTCAAAGTCCTGGAAATGGAAACGGAACTGGTGGGAACTCTGCTCAGGGGCACGCTCACCGAGCAAGCTCTGGATCAGCAAGTGTACAAAGTGGCAAATAGATGTATTATGTTTGGGTTGACGGGTTAGCAATGTATTGGTATGGGTGCGGATATTTTGGATTTTGGTTATGGAATGGATGGGAAGGCCGTGGCAAGGTTGCCTGGCTGGCTGGAATCACATTGTTAGAGTAAAGTTAACGTTCGGTCGGTATGGTAGAGCACCGCTTTTTAGCTGCAGTCTTTTTGACGATGGGCAATACGCCGTACATTCGACTTCCCGAGAGGAGGTATCGGAATGCAATTCCATAATTCCTCATGCTCTTTGCTTTCGTCGATATCGAAAAGTGGAATCGATGAAAGGCTCTGGCATGTGACAGGAAAAAGATCACGTGGTACATTGAAGCCTTGGATGCAAGGCGACGAAACTCATCAAACAGTGCAAACTCGAAACTTTCCAAGTCGATATGCTAATCTCGAGGTTGCCGCCTTGCCCTCATAATCAACAACACCTTCCTCCACAACACAGCACTCCACAATTTCGACACACATACAATGTCACCCTCTAAAGATGAACCTAACGCTCCACCACCGGGGAAAATCGCCATTAAAGGCTTCTCGCTCTCCTCCAAAGCAGGCGGGTCAAAACCAGGCGCAACCACAAAGAAACCCGCACCGCCCTCAAACCTAGGCAAGCGATCAAGAGGCGGATTTGGACATGATAGCGAGTCCGAGGATGATACGCGAAGCAAGAACACCCACGAAGCTGTCAGTGGGTTTGGTGCCGAGGGAGCAATTCGCCATGAGCGAGAACAGGAGAATGATAGTGGAAGGAGGGGAGGCGAATTGGTGATTAAGAAGATGGCGAATAGGGATTGGAGAGGGGAAGCTACGTCCAGGAGGGTCGTTAGAGGAACGGGGAAGGATCTGCTGCCGAAGGAGGAGAGGGCTATGAGGGATGGGGTGAGGAGAGATGCAGAAGCAAAGGAGGGGGAGGAGAAGAAGGAGGGTGTTGATGTGGTTAATGGGAACGATGGGGATATCCAGTGGGGGTTGAGTGTTAGGAAGAGGGCGAGGACAGAGGATGCAGACCTTCAGGAAGCTGGAGAGAAGGACGCATCTGCGGCTGCATCCAACGATCTGAAAAATGTACGGGAACTCGAGCAAGCGCAAACATCTAAACCTCCAGCCTCCGCAGATGCAGAAGCCCTCGCCTCTCTCCTCGGCACAAATAAAGAACGGAAAGGTCCAGAATTGGTCATACCTACTCCTCTCACCGAACAAGAAGCCTACAAAGCAGCTGTCGCATCCGCGCCTGATCCTTCGTCCTTAGAAGACTACGAGCGTATTCCCGTGGAGGAATTTGGTGCCGCTCTGTTAAGAGGGATGGGGTGGAAAGGAGAGAAGAATGCGGATACTAAGAAGAGAGATGTCAAGAGGCGGCAGAATTTGCTTGGGCTGGGAGCGAAGGAGTTGGATGGTGCGGAGGAGTTGGGGGCCTGGGTGCAGAAGAGTGATACGAAGAGATTGAATACTGGTGGGGGGAGAGGAGGTGGTGGTGGGTCTGGAGGCGGAGAGAGGAGACCGAAGGCCGGAGAATATAAGAGGGAGAAGGAACGTGAAAGGGAGAGGAGGGAGGAGAGGGGTGGTGGCGGTTATAGGAGGGAGAAGGAGAGGGAAAGGGAACGAGAGAGGGATAGTGGGAGGGATAGACATAGGGATTATAGGCGGTAGACGATGTATACCTACCTTGGCATCCTTATGAAGTAGAGATGAAGACTCGGAGCATGTTGCAGCGTAGTGCACGCGCAACTCCTCATCGCCGGGTCTTGTATGTACCCAAAGTCTGCATGCGGAAAATGGGATGCATTTAGAACTACATAGATACGATACACAATGCTAATAATACGTGCAACTAAAGCCTGGCACAGCTCTCCATAAGTGAAATAATGCTGAATCGACATTGTACAGGAAAACCAGGGTCTAATATGTACTTACTCACTCACCCCAACCGACCGCGTTTCGCTCTTCGTATCCTCGTATCAAAGACATCATAACTCACCATCGACCCAACCAAAGTCATGACTACTTGCCTGCAGGACTAAGCGACCACCTTCCATATCTACGTCTTCGATTTTTCAGACAAGGATTCATCATCTCATTCCGTTACGCCCGGACTCGGACCTGAAAAATGATGCTGAACTCTACCGCGCCTGCCATCCCATCCCATCCCAACCCAAAAAAACACATTACGAAAACGAGACGCATACCACGGGCTACTGATACCATGCAACATGCCTTGGAACATGCAAGCCCAGACGATGATCTAACCAATAAACTCAACGATTCATAAAACAATTGAACCAATCACCATTCAACCCAACCTCCAGCCTATTATACAGGTCCTTGCACTCGAGTTCTGGGCTACTGGCTATTGGGTTCGTCCGGGTTCTCGGATACGCTACCGTAATAACCGTATCGAGAAAACGAGGAACGGGTTTGCGGGTGAAGAGACGAGGCGAGGGAGGGGATGCGGAAGCGAAACGGGAACGAAAGCGAAAGCGACGAGAGTGCGATTTGCAACAAAAGTTTTTGAGTTGATGTTTGGGAGGTGGGTATTGGCCGACGATGTTGAGAGTAGATTAAGCTTGGGAGACTAGGTGAGGTACACATGGATGTGGCTCGATCATTATGGGGGTTGAAGCTTTTGGTCTGTTGTTGGATTATTGATGTTGTTGGTTGTCGGTTGTTTGCTGTGGAGAGTTACTGGAGGGGCGAAATGGACGCGATGCGCATACGATATCTAACACATGCCTTCTGTTTCCCTCCCTCTCTGAGTGACATCTTTCCATGATAGGATCGGTTTCTCTTGATTTTGATCAAGAGACAAATGCTCAAAAGGTCATCGTCGCTCGACATCTGCCAAATGTTGGTGTTTCCATATCACGTTTCTCGCCCCCTTTCTACCCCTCGCTTCAATTCTTCGCTTGGCTAACCCCCACCTTTCGGCTGCTCCCTGGGCGGGGAAACAACGACATCATCGACCTCGAATCTGTTTGTGGTACTGTCCCTCAGTATGTCGAGACATCTGAACACAGTTTCTAGACCGTTTCACCCAGGCGGAACCAAATTAAAACGACATAAAACCAGGAGAGAATCGTATATCAGCAAGCACAACAACAACAACACGCACTCGTTTTGAATCCACTGACTCCAAACCCTCAAAGATGGACGCCAAAACCATCCTAGAAAAACACCGCCCAGATCTCACCCCCTACGAAGAACTCTACAAAAACCTACACCAAAACCCCGGCCTCTCCCTCCAAGAACACCTAGCTTCCACCACCGCCGCCACCCATCTACGTTCCCTCCCCTCCTTCAATGTCCGCACCTCCATCGGCGGCACCGGCCTCATAGGAATCCTCTCCAACGGCCCAGGCCCCACGGTCCTTCTCCGCGCCGACACAGATGCCTTGCCAGTCAAAGAACTAACCGGTTTACCGTATGCAAGTACGAAGACAGAGGTAGACGTCGAAGATGGAGTCGAGAAACCGGTCATGCATGCCTGCGGTCACGACATGCATGTTGCGTGTATGCTTGCTACTGCTAGCACGTTGAGTGCAGCGCGGGACGAGTGGAAGGGGACGTTGGTGATTCTGTTTCAGCCGAATGAGGAGAGGGGGGCGGGAGCAAAGGCTATGGTTGAGGATGGGTTGTATAGGGCGGAGGGGGAGGGGGGACATGGGTGTCCGGTTCCGGATGTGGTGCTGGGGCAGCATGTTATGCCTTTTGTGAGTTGTGTTGTTTCTCTTGTTCAGGCTATTATAGCATCGCGTGAGATTGGATTTAGTGTCTTGAGCGTATCTTTACTCGATGAGAGAGAATTTGGTGCCGAGACTGGCTCACAAGGAAATTTGAACTTCTAAGAAGAATTCGTGCTAACTCGATGACCACAACAGGGTTCTGGGGAAGTTGGCACTAGAGTAGGCAGTTTTGCGAGTGCGGCGGATAGCTTCAAGGTGGAAGTGTTTGGGAGAGGAGGACATGCAAGTCAGCCACATAGGACGATAGATCCCGTGGTACTTGCCTCCCATATCGTAGTCAGGCTGCAGACTGTTGTCTCGAGAGGTATGTCATATATTCTTTTCTCGAATACTCATGTGACATGAAACTTGCCTCTTTATCTCTTGGGTATCAACAGTGTGAGATGTTAAGATGTGGCAGCTTTCACGCATGTAGTGGTCGATTCCTCGTATTGACACAAAACGTGCTAACTTCTTCCTCAGAGGTCGATCCCAGAGAAGCAGCCGTCGTAACAGTCGGCAGCATACAAGCCGGGCAAACCGAAAACATCATCGCCTCCTCCGCCCTCCTCAAACTCAACATCCGCACCGTGACTCCTCAAACCCGAACCCGCGTCCTCTCAGCCATCAAACGCATCGTCTCCGCCGAATGCACCGCCTCAGGGTCCCCACAACCCCCCTCATGGCAACCCACCTCTTCTTTCCCATTCACCATCAACGATAGCAAAACCACCGAAACCGTGCAAAAATCTTTCGACACGTATTTCGGGGCGAAGCATAACGCTGAATGTGACCCTTTAGGAGGAAGTGAGGATTTTGCGATCTTGGCGACGGAGGCGCCGAATCCGAAGGCGGAGGGAGGCAAGGGCGTGCCGTATTGTTATTGGGTTTTTGGTGGGGTGGATCCGGAGACTTGGAAGGAGAAGGAGAGGGAGGACAAGTTGGATGAGGTTCCGATTAATCATAGTGCGTACTTTGCGCCGGTTGTGCAGCCTACATTGAGAACGGGGGTGGATGCGCTTGTTCTTGGGGCGCTGGCGTTTTTGGGACGGTAATGATTGGTGAGTTTGAGAACCCTTAGGATTACAACTGCGTAATGTATTGATTGTTGTATCTCCGGAACGACATTGAAGTCATTAGAACATGGTCTTTTGATTGGCACAAAACGAGATATTCCTTGTTCTCCGGCTGTCCCAGGGGAGTTGGGCCATGAGCCGAGGGTGTTGATCTTGAAATTATGGGGTTGCAAATGAACTGTGAAAACTGCATGTATGTGCCAGTCATTATTTTCTATCGACTGCAACGGGACTACTGCTTAATTGTGTCCTGTGAATTGATGTAATCTAAAGCTTCTCACGTTCTCGTCCGACTGCTGGCTGACTAAGCCGCCCCCTTGTCGATATTGCCGAAGACATACCGCCAATGATGGCCCGCAGGCCCGCATCCTTCTTTTCCAGGGGGGAGGGGATGTCAGGGGGAAAAAAGAATTGCTTAAAGCATGAATAAAAGCGAGGGCCAAAAGGTGACAGTAATAATATGATTCTGCAACGCCTGATCTCATGCATGGCATTAAAATAGAAAGAGGGGTCTGAAAGTACGAGCTACGGATAGACGGCAAGCAAGGACAAAAAAGATATGATGCCATCCTTTTTATCATGATTTTTGGTATTGCCCACTGTGCCACGAGATCATAGTGCACCAGGAAAGGTCTTAATTCAATATACATTGTCTCAGTACCCGCTCCTCCCTATTCGTACCTACGTCATTGGCCCGTCGCTACCTACCAGTATCGGCCAAGTACCTAGGGCGGCGCACGGGCCCTGGTTCTTGGCTTCAATCGGTGATAAGATTAGCCCTTTACTTTCTACTCTTTACTCTCTACTCTTTACTCTCTACTCTTTACTCTCTACTCTTTACTCTCTACTCTTTACTCTCTACTCTTTACTCTCTACTCTTTACTCTACTTCATCACACGCGCAATGCCTCACTCACTGCTGGTCCTGGCATGGGCTCCCTTCTCTCCCTGCCCAAAAGCCTCTGAACATAAAATATACCACGCCGACGCATCGCATAGCTACCCCCCGGAGGAGCACAGATGGCAATTGCCATACCACACCACACCACGGCACGCCACGACACGATTCCAGCAATAAGTGAGCGAAAGGTGAGTAAGTAGTTTTGCACACGTTCATCGTTTGGCAGAAGCGCCTGACGGTAGGTCGTATGGAAGCCACTGTGTTTCATCAGGTTTGTTCATAGCTTTCTCGTCGTGTACAAGCCCTTTTCCGGGTTCTAGATTCTAAGAATGAATAGAACTTAGCATTACTTACTTCAAGTGGATCGGAATATCCGAAGTATCTTACATGAAAAGGATCTGCTGTTCGAAGCTTCACCTTACATGAACCAGAAGGTGGATTTTGCAGGTTTCTCTGGCACGCACACGAGTGGTACTTTTAAAACTCAAGGGGCATCTACCCCTCGGCGATCTCCCTACGCTTTTCTATCTCCCCTTATCTTTCCGTTGCTTGTCCTCACTCATCACATTTCGCTATCATTCCCGTGGTTGATACGTAGGCCCCCTCTTCTCAACAATGTTTTTCCGCCCTCCACTTCTCCCTTTCATTCTCGTATGGGTTTTCCCAAATTCTACAATCCTTTCTATTCTTCCGTTGCGCAAGGGCGGCTTCTGAGCTGCCCTGTGTGACTACCATCAGACCATGCATCATAAATTGCTTGACCTGTGTGGGGGATACATTCAGGACGCGACGCTAGCAGTCGTTCCAAAGCACGTGACTGAAGAGCAGTCGCTCCTTCCAGGTCTCTTCTTGCTGCCAATGGAACCAAGCCAAACAGTCGAAGCAGGGCAAGACCCTTCAAGCCTTCAAGGGATGCAGTGCGCTGCCTTAGCTGTATGTATGATGTATCCAAATAAGAGAACGTACCCCGACAGGACCCGGGCCATGTGGTTTACCAGGAGTCCTTTTTGAGGGTTTGTTCTGTTGCATCTTTTTGCATTCTTTTCCTTCTTAGATGTGATCCGGAGATTAATGAGGCTCTCTCGTCCCTGATGGAAGGAGTGAGCGGGCTACGCGAACCATGTATCAAGCTTGGAAAGCACGAGATGCTCCTGCAACCGAAGTGCGACTAGGTACAGAAATTGTACCCTTTTGGACCTGGACAGGAGATTGTGACGGCAATAAAGCTCAAGTTGATGTGTGCGAACAGCATCCAGTATAATGCAGAAGGTACCAGTCAATACAGTCAATAATTCCAACCTCTTTCTCCCTGCTCACGTGTATCCTTCCAATTTTATCCAGGATGCTGAGTTCAACCATCCTACTGCATTTCGGGCTCTTCGGCTCTAATTTGCTGCACAGAAAACCATCAAGTATTTCAACACCTATCTACCTCGTATCGGTGATACCACTGCATCTTCTGAAGCAAGCAACTTCGCGCTTGTACTTGCAGCCCGCCCGAGGGGGCCCATCCCAATCGACAAGACCGAGGTTCCTTGATATCTCTGGTTCGAAGGACAGATGCATTTTACATAGTCTTCGCCCAGCAAAGTTGATATATCATATCGCGAAGCCAGATCGGTTCTACAGAACGCTCGCTCGTGATGTTCCGGTTGTCTTCGATTATGAGTGTTGACAGTATAGATAGATCCGAAAGAATAGTTGCGCAGTTTGAGAATGCTGGCGTTTTGGCAACGGCGTTGCCGAACATAAAGCAAGAGAAGAAGATCTCAATCATCCGCACTTGCGTCATGATTTCGAGGTTGAAATGCTATAATGTCCAAAGGCTGATTAGCCCGCAAAAGTCTTTCTGACGGCTACTACAAGTGCTTTCCTATCTAATTAGTGGTTAGTCAGGGTAATACCCGCTTGACTTCGATTCAAGCTCTGTCTGGCTTGAGTTTGGTGGCTCTTGGTGGTTCGTTGACCAGGGCTTTTTGTCGACCTTCCATAGTACACAGGTGTGGTTTTGGAATGCCAAGCGAACTTTATCTGACCTGTAATTCGCACGAAACTCCAAGTAGGTGACCGCTAGGAGTTGGAGCGAGCAGAGAATTCTGCGTTCTTAGATTCCATTGACATCTAACTCCCTCGTTGGCGATGCCAGCCACACCAGGGCAGCTATGATCAATTCGCTTTGGTTATTGAATAATTACTAAAGCCCTTGGTACACAGTATCAAGTAACGAATGTAGCTGCAAGCTACCTCATGAGTACAACCTTGGGTCGGACGGCTGTTCCTGAAACTGAAAGAAAAAACTATGCTGAATGAAACCCTTTGGTGACACTTGATTTGAGAACATCCCACAATATGTCAAAAATCCAGATTCGACATTCTGCCCGTCAATCTGTGCCAATATCAGCCCAGCGACGATATGCTAATGGGTCAATGAAGGCAGTTTAATTAACGAAACGACCTCAATTCATTATTGGCCAAACCAGAGACCAATCAACCGTATGAGCGAGCAACGAATACTTCCCAAAAATACTCTGGCTCCTATCTTAAACTACTGTAATCAAGTGAATCAGACGAGGAAAGAACAAGACGAGAGTGACTGAAGCCGTAGCAAAGGCAAGCTTCTTAGGTGACCGTGGAACCTAGAGAAGCAAAGTTATGTTCTGCTACCCTTGGATTGGGAATATCAAGACACAGCATATACTAGTGAGAACACTGCAGGAAAGAATAAGAATAAACTTCAGTGGTAAGAGCCAACTTTACGTCATTGGATCATCGGTGGGTTTCGCAGGAAAAAAAATCAGACCGAAAGATCAACTATTAACTGCATTTAACATGTCCTAGGCTTTCCCCTTCTTCTATAAAATCGTGGCACCGGATTCTGGTCCAACATATCTTGATTCATATGCTCCATTTCCCTCCCTCTCATTCAAGACTTGCTACCCAAGTGGAATCTAGGAGCTACATCCACCTAGTCTAACACTTCCAGCATACATCTCATAGGTATCAGCATTTGCAGCAGCTTTAGCAGCAGTCAAAGCCTTGGCAGCAGTTGGACCATAAGCATAATCACCAGTACCATACAAATGGGTCATCTCATGGATGATGCAACCTGCACGATCGTAATCGTCATCCGCACAAGTCGAGGCGTACTCAGGGAAGCTCCAGTATCCATTGTTTGGGCACGGGACAATAACATTGGCGCTGGGAACGGTGTACAGAAGGGCAGAACCGTCAGTACAGTCGCTGTACACGTCGGTGCAGTAGATCTTGGGTGACGTGGTCTGGACGTTGACTACGTCGTTGTAGATAACCCGGACGGCAGACTCCTCGGCGGTTGACTTGAACCAGGTCGTGAAGTAGTAGGCTCCAGTCGCAGCTGCGGTGTATGCAGCCTTGGACATGGCAATGGCGTGGGCGACACTAGTGGTCAAAGAGGTGGTCTGAGCAGAAGTGCAGGAGTTATATGTCACCGCTCGCTTCTTGATGCGGGAGCTGCTGGTCTCCTCAAGCTCGGGGTTGCGCTTGGAGATGTGCTCCCTGCGAATATTTTCAGTCATGTTTCCAAATCTCAGCCTTTCTGTGGCTGTTTGGATGTATGATCGGATTGAAAAAGTGAAGAACTTACGCAGCAGCAATGCTCTGATCAGGAGTGATGGCAACAGTGCTTGAGGCGGCACTCTCACAGAAGGTCAGATTTGCCGAGGTGGTAGGAGCCACTGGTCCAGTAACGTATTTGAAGCCTTGGATAGCTGTGATCTTTGCTTTGGAGACACCGCCGAGCTTGTAGCTCTTGGCTGCGTTCACGGAAGCTGTGATTGTCTCTCCTGGAGCAATGACTTGGAACATATCGGCGGTGAGGCCAGTACGTCTATAGTTGACAACTACACCCTCGAAAGGAAGCGCAACTCCATCTATTGCATATTAGCATAGGTCATTGACAGTCAAGTATTGGTAACATACCAGCAGTAACCAACAGATCCTTAGTGGCATGGCTACTGAAGACAGTGTTTCCCTTGAAAACAGTGAGAGTCTCAGCTCCAGTGTTAGTCACGGCAACTTGAGCAACATGGTTCTTAGCCCCGGTGATCTCAACAGCCAAAGGGCATGCAGCAATCGCAGCGCCAGCCAGAGCCAAGACAGGGAGAGCGATGTTCTGAACCATGTTGGCGATTTGATGGTTGATGAGAGGTGGATTGAAGGCAGGATGAGGATGAGTGACTTGAATTAGTGGAATTGTCCGTCTATATGTACTCGGCGGAGCTCATCCGGCTTCGTTCGTCGACAGTCTCAACTTTTTTGCATAGGAACACAAAAGAATAAGGTCAGGAGGATGGTACCAACATGCTTACCTAGGCTGCGGACATGAAGCCGTGAGAGGAAGGTAGGCACTGCAGATACCCAATCTCAACCTGCTATATTATCACAAGATCTACCTTTCTTCGTCTGAAGAGGCAGGTCTCTAGATAGCAATCCAGCTAGAAGTGTCCACCTCCTTCTGTTAGAGCCAAGAGTCCAAAGCTTTACCACACCTTTGAGCAAGAAACCGAGGCTTGTACCTCTTGGCAAGATGCCTTGAATCGTTCTCCTAGCAAATCGGAGGAGTAAACATCGCCAAGTCATCGTGCTCGGAGGGCTTGTTTATCCTGCATGGCTTGGCACGGTACTTGCATGCTCGAAACGGAAGCCCTTTACCTCCATACTCGCTGACCGGGGAAATAAAGTGCTTTCAGCCATCAGCAAAGCGATATGACTGGAGGGTTTGGATGCCGGGCGAACAGTGGGGGACGGGGTCAGGGGCGAAGCGAGGGTTGCCAATCGCGCATAAGCTTTGAGTCTAAGCTTCAATAGGCAGGACGAAGTGGCTTTACCGGTGGGTGGAGCTTGTTTCTGGCCAAGGAAGTGCTTGTATTTGCTTGTGTGGTAGGACGGGTTATCTGCTGCTTCGGTAGGGACAAGAGGGTTAGGAAGGTAGATGTCGTGCATTCTTCGGGGTTTCGTTTCGAGGGAGGGGATGAGTGGGGATCAAAACGAGATTCTCGGCCCCTCCCGTAGCTTATCGGTCGTGAAATGCCTTGAGATTACAGTAGTGCATGCGTCAAGAGTTGGATAAGGAACTCTTCCAGTTCGGTATCGAGCCCTGATCTTCGTGTGATCGAGAAATCAGTTGACCGCATGGCCCACGCTGATTTGACGGTGCTGGAGGGAGACAAGAAAATGTGAAGGACAAACAACCCACACAGACTCAAGCCATGTATCACAAGCGAAGAAGGCCTGTTACATCTCTCAATACCATTCTCAAAAGAATAATAAACAATTATTTGCCCTTAGAAAGCCATCTCGCAAGATAACTCCTCCCGAAAGCCACCCTGGTAGCACCAACAAATACTTTTCCGAACAAAGTATTACAAAAAGTATAGAGACACGGTAGGAATGTCAGAAGCTTATTTAGACTTTCCATGCCGGCGAACTGAAGAGAAAAGGAATAAAGAAACCCTCATCGCTCGATTCCATCCCTTTTACAACCAAATCTCCCTCAAATCAAAATTGAAACCGCCAACTCCGTGGGATCAATGACATTATACGCCACAGTCTTGTCGTCCAAGGCCTTGCTATGCTTGTCAAACAGGATACCAAGCTCTGTCAAGTCAACAAAGAATTTCGAGGCGGCAGTCTCAAACGCCTTTCCATCTTCGCCATCCTGCACCTTCGCTTCATCCTCCAAGTCTTTCGCATAACTCAACAGCGTCTGGTCTTCTGATACACCATAGCTGAGAAGATAAGGCAGCTGAGAGCTCAGCAACCAGGTCTGCTCATCCTGTACTGGAAGAGCTGCAACGACATCTTGCTCCTTGTACGACATGAGTTCATCGAGCGTGCTTGGCAGTGGCTTGTTCAGGCAGCCAGGCTTGTTGGGTACGAAAGACATGTAGTAGCATTGTAGGTAGTTGACCGAATTATGCATTGGGGCAGCGGTATGAATGCACATCGTAATGGCATTACACAATTCATCGATGGTCTCGATATCCGGGAAGGACGCCATTTGGCCACCTGAGGGACTGTGCATCTCACGACACCAGGACTCTACAGACTTGTCTGCTGCGACGTCGGCATCCGTCTTGTAGACCGTCATGAGAGCCGAGTGAACAAAAGCGTATATCGTGTTCCACATGGGTACCATATTTCGGGCCCAAGCATAGTTGTGGAATACTTTGTCGTCAAGTTTGGCTGGGGGGAAGCCGCGTCTGTCCAAATCCGTGGGGATGTAGTGGTCAGTCCAGTTGAAACGCTTATATGCATTCAATAGGAACGCGTATGTTTGTTCTTTGGAAAAGCCGTTGATCTCGGTGACTACCTTTGGAACCAGAATTTGCCGTGCGGCCGCGTTGAGAGACAGCGTTTTCAACCTATATCAAATCAGTCTTACTGTGAACATGAACAAAGTGGTTCATCAAGCATACCAATGAGGTTCCAGAAGACGATATACAATATGGTCTCCAGTGAAGGATCGCTGAGCCGCAACAATAGTGGCCTCTTCCACGAAGTGGCAGTCGTTGAGATGAACTTGGACCTCATGCCTTGTCCAGTCCGAAACTTGGCTACACATCTTCGCATATCTCCATGGCCAATCTTGCTGTTCTGTCGCCGTGGAGTCCACGGGCGTAAGTCTCTTATTGAAGATAACGACTGAGTCCTCTATGCTCATCTTGAAGTCGATGATGATTGCTAGAGGATGCAGAGCGCCATCCTCGCGAAGTTGGTATAGAGTAACAGAAGCACAGCCGAATCTCTTTCCATCGTCCGATCTCAGGGTTGCAGTTGGTGCCGCGTTGGCAGCTTCCCGGAAATAGCTGCAGTCTTGAACGAAGAAAGACTCAACCCTAGCATATTGAAGTAGGATAGCGATGTCGTTCCTTCCTTGCGTCTTCGCAACGCCCTTAAACTTCGCAACCCAATCAGCACCGGCAGATGCGATGCTTGTCGGATTTGAGCCAGTGAAAGACTGCTGGGCAAAAACGGCATCGGTATACCAGTCTTCTCGATTTCCGATACTGGGCTCGGTGCCGATGTTCTTCTTCGCGCGTGTCAATGCCTTCATACGTGCTTGAATCCCAGCCATGGTCTTTCCAATTGGCTGCCCGTACAGATACAACGCTAACAGTTTCGGTTGCAGCGCCTCTGGGAGCAAAGCTACAGCGGTATCGATAAATCGTTCGGCGTTGAAGATCTGCAGGAGTCCAGTTTTCTCATCGTCGGGAATGCTCCTTAGACAAGGTGGATACGGTGGGCTAGTGCTGCCTGCTTGTTGCCATTCGTATGTTCTACGAAGTATTTCAATTGATCGGTTCCGTCTCGCCTCTTTGTCGGAAGGCTCGAACCCTGCGAGCTCGAAGTAAGATGCAAATCTAAAGACTGGTGTGAGCTTCTGCCAGTCCAAGTCAAATCTCTCACTGGATGCAGCATACCTGGCGTCGATCCCTTGAAATAGCTTGATGATATCCAGCCCAACCTTAGACTCGATCGTTGGCTCATTGAACATAAATTCCGGAATTGCTGGTCTCGGTCGACCTTTGAGATTACCTAGGCTTTTTGCCCATCTTGAAGATGATTTAGTTTGGCCGACAGAGGTTGTGTTGATTATGACTGGTGTTTTGATGATTTGAAACGTGGGCGCAGGTTGGACCTGGGAATCAGCTGCTGCCTTTTCTCTGAGATTGGAGGAAGACTTGAAGCCGGAAAAAATACTTCTGAACGCCATTTCGCGGGGGAAGATTGAAGTTGAGGCAAATTGAAATTGATACCACAATTTGAGGACGCCCCCCTATTATGTTAACTACGTTTCCGTGTGGGGGTCCCGGAAAGCTTGGACGGGGCCGGAATGCCGCGTCGATCATTGGAATGCTTGTTGGGTTGAGCCACATTCCATGTAGAAGATGTGGGAATTAAAATCCTAGATTCTGTCTCGGGGAAGCAAGTCACGACCCTATTAGAAGCAGTAGCCAAGAGAGTTATTAGGAAACTTCACCCATCAAGTTCTGTCCAACAATCGCTGCCTTTGTATCGTAGACATCTTCCACCCACAGGAATCCTTGGACAGCATCAACAATGGCTCCCCAAGAATCTAATTGCATTGTCCTGGCAACAGAAATTAGGGTCTCAGCGAACCAATCTTGCTCTGGAAACCCCCGGCTCTCCAAAGTCCCAAAAAAGAGCATCCATAAATGTAATGGACGACATAGCTTCCAATCGATTGAGGTGCCAAAGGTTGACATGTGACATTTGAATTTCGAAAGGAAAAGAGTGTTGGAAACTCCTAGAGCACCGCACTGTCTTCGAGGCTCACTCAGAAAGAAGAATATAGCTAGTCGGGAGGCTTCTCGCACGACATCCCAGTAGTCAGCCAGAAACCTGTTAGTCTTCAGGCTTATCAGTTTGTGTACGATGGGACATAGGCGATAGACGACGAAGTTGACCACTTTCCAAGACTGCCCTTGTGAGGACTTATAGTCTGCTAGTCGAAGTGCATAATTTAAATCTTCGAAGATATTGACTATGGGATCATTGGCGGGAAAGATTTGTTTCCATGGATTTGTGAGTGCCATTTCTGCATAAAGTGAAGGTGGACTGCCGAACTGTTGTTCTTGGGCAATGTCGAACATCATAGGGAAGGGAAAGGCTGACTTCAAGTCTTGTTGGCAGATGCTCATCATCTCTACGCTGTCCGAATTGTCAGAAAGAGGCGCAATACTTCCTAAAAGCCCCGAACATTCACACATTGGGGTATGCATACCTATAAATGAGGTTCGCAAGTTCTGTCGAAAGTTTGGCTCCGTGACGCCCTGCCCGAAGCTGCAGCACTTTCTTCAATCCTTCGAGATGTGATGACGCGGCCTCAAGATCGCCTTTAACAAGCTAGAGATTGAAGCTCAGTATAATGAACACTTTTAATCAAACAACATCAAGTACATCCAAATGACAGAAGAAAACTCACACTATAGCTTCTGAATGACGATATTCCTAAGAGGACATCATCGCTGGTCCGTAAAATTGGATCGGAAAGTTTCTGATTGAGAGATCGGATGGCAAGGGAATGATGCGCAACTGTGACGACGTTGTCGAGGTTCTCGCCACGAACTCGGGAAATATTCAAAGATACATTTGCGAGGAATTGATGAAATGTCGACGGGCTTTTTATCATAGCAGGAAGCCACCGTTCTCGGTAGGTTCTGAAGGTTGGGTCCTGACCTGTGTTCACTAATCATCACCAGAAACTGTCAGCATTCAGCTATAATGGGACCAGAGGTAACGACTCCCGACTCACGTACCTTGGTCGATCAGCCACAACTCCCCTGAGTTCATCTTTATAGGGAAATGTGCGAATGGATCGATTCTGCCGGCGCCTAAGACTGTGACTGGGTTGATTGATATGCTACCAGAAGAATGTAAACCCGGTCCCGAATGCACGTCTGGATCTGAGTCGCAGTTATTGGTCGATAAGGGGTCAAGCAACACCGGCATATCTTCATGCATCGAATCCTGAAGCTGCTTGCGGTAACGGAAGTCCAGACGTGTGCTACTCGATGCGAGATCAGGGGTCAGTGGACCAGTAGATGGTGCAGAGTCGTTCAGGAAATCTGCCGGCAGGACCAATTCAATCCTATTCGGGTCATAGGGTCTCTTAGATCGGGGAAGTCCTTCGGCTATGCGCTTTCGAATGGCATTCTGTGTTTGAGCATCATTAAGATGCTCCAATCCAGGTAAAGCTATGAGCCTTCGCTCCGAGAAGCTTGGATGGCGCGAGGAGTTCTCTCGTTTCTCGCGACCGCTCTCATATCGCGAGGACTCTAGACTAGAACGGTCTGACATCGGTTGGTTGTGCTGACAGCTGTCTGGCTCGTTATTTACTGCTGCGATTCAGAAGCCTCATAAGTCAAACAAGTAAAACACGATCCAACCCTAGATTGTAATCCTTGGTCGCTATTTGATCCTGGACAATAGAGATTTGCTGCTTTCCGCTGATTCATGACAGCTAGGTTTCCGCAGTTTCCACTTCTCTTCCAAGTTCGAGGAGCAGTACATGGCTGGAAACTTTTCTTGGGGCCAAGAGATTATTTCGACTCTTCTCGCTTTGCAGGGCGCATCGCTTCGGTGTTCCTGAATATGATTTGTCAAAGATGCAGCAACGAATGATGCCAGCTGATTAGTGAGAAATGTGGGCCTCAAGCCCCCTTGCTCACTTGCTGTTGGCTCATTCCCGAACGCCATGTTTACTCATCGATAATGAGGCCCCAGGGATCTTTTTTCTCTCTCCAATAAGAACAATACTTGGGGTGTCACAACAGCCTTGGTTCTCTAAACATCACTTGGCGCTGATTGGTTGTTGGGAGCCATCAAGGTTCCTGATGATACCCGTCAAGGTGAGTACTCGCATAATCATATGACTGGCTTTCGTCACTTAATTTTAGTATTTCTTACCCTTCGAGAGTCGCAACTGCTCTTACTTCCTTTTCTACCGAGCATCAATCACTTCCCGTACAACCGCGCTGGTTTTCTTAAGCTCTTGCGGTGGCCACGAATCTTGTGTTTCCCCAGTCATTGTGTGCCTGCTCACAACTCGCAGGGCGAGCCTACTTGCACGTTTTGCTAGTATTACCTCAAGAAAAATGCATCACGCTGTCTTCGTTTCATGATGAAAATTGTCCGGACTGACGAAGACAAACTTAAGACGGAAAAATGGAACACAATTTGCTGCATCCATCGAGTGAGCCTGGAGATAGCCTCAGCCGACGATGGTGCAGCTAAGTAATAGCTACCGAGTTAAGAGTGGTTTTCATGACTTACAAGTGATAGGGAGGAGCAGGACTGAATCGGTATGGATCTGCTATATCACCGAGCCGTAATACCGGTACGCAGTCCCTGTGGGAGATTTGAAGACCATTTGATAGAAGGACACCTATGAGTCTTCTAAGAATCGTCTATTTCCGAAGTCGCTTAGCGATGGAGTAGTCGAGTCCTATTCGCACTCAGCTGTTTGGGCAAACAGGAAACTGTGCGGTACATGTCGGCAGTGTTCATTCTCAAGAAGGGTGACATCCGAGACGGCACAGTTTGAAGACATTGAATAGCCAGAAAGAAGACATGTAAGTGTTCAAATGTAAATTCTAGCATACGATACAATAATCCTTGATCTGAATTCGGACAGACGCTGAGTTGACTTGATGCCAGTTGCGCTTCGAACCGACAGTTCTCCCCGCCGTCGCCGGTCTGGCTATGTGGAACGGCAGAACATCGCGATCTGCTGACATTATTTTGACTCTCTCTGATGGACTTATGCCCATTGCGATCATATCTCCACAGGACTGTACAGAAAGATTAAGCAAGGGAGGGGCGACCGGCTTTGCATGTTCAGAAGAGCTGCTCCCTGGGCAAGAAGAGAACATGAACAATGCCACAAAGCCGACTGCGTACGTATTCTGCTTGGACTCGATGACTCGCAATGCAGATACATGGAACCACGAAGTACGAGCTTGACAATGCGAGTACCGTATTCTCCAGAGCCGCGCTTTCGTGCAGTCGAGTCCGAGCCCACTCTTGGGCACAGCTTGCAGATAAAGGCTAAACAAAAAAGCCGCAACACTTCCTATGCGAAAGTCCCTCACTTTCTGGATACCATGCACTATAGTGGTATTCAATTGCAGCTCCCTCTTGGGACCTATCGTTATCGCGAGATATCTCCGAGATTCCGAACAAACAAGGCCTTTCTCCCGAACCCCTCTTTATGCGAGTCGTGATAACCAACAGTCAAGACACAAATGCGGGGAAATCTGACGCACGCCATCAGCGTTCAATCCACTCTTACTCGCTGGGCTGGATGTCTGACTTTCTTACCAGACTTTATATATCACGGCAGTTTCGTCATCTTCTGTTTGAATGCTTTTTAATATTCACTCTCATCCTGATATTTATCCAATATAACATCAGCCGAGCAATTGATTGAGTCAAACTTCTACGCAAAAATGGCTCCTTCACTACATCCTCTCATTGATAATGGCATCACGAAGGGCAGAGAAGATTTCCCGGGAGGAACACTTCGCTGCTTATGCTCATCCAATCGCGTGGAAGTCAAACTTAGCAGCAACGTCCTCCATAACCACGCCTGCGGCTGCTCGCAATGCTGGAAACCATCTGGTGCCCTCTTTTCGGTCGTGGCTGTCGTTCCAGTCGATAATGTGAAAGTCACTGCCAACGAGAACAAGATCAAAGTCGTCGACAAGAACGCCACCATCCTACGCCATGCTTGCAAAGACTGCGGGGTGCATATGTATGGCCGAATCGAAAAGGATCATGCGTTCAAGGGTCTGGACTTCGTACATGTGGAATTGAGTGATGAGAAAGGTTGGCAGGAGCCTCAATTCGCCGGCTTCGTTTCTTCGATCATTGAGCAGGGATTCAATCCCAAGGAGATTGATGGTGTCAGGGAGAAGTTCAAGAGTTTGGGGCTAGAGACGTATGACGTTTTGAGTCCGGGACTCATGGATGCTTTGTCTACCTTCGCGGGCCAAAAGTCGGGAGCTTTGAGCAGCAAGTTGTGATTGAGGCTATGACTATCAGCAAGCTTCAGCATGGGTCGGCGGCTCGTCCAATTTTTCAGGCTACAGGTTGGCATATGGCCATGTGTATCATATAAAGCAATGGGATAAAAGACTTTAAAGTCAAGCAACCGAATCGCCGTAGTATCAAGCGATGGATCGATTGAAACAAATCCATATTCAGTGTTGCATTAAGCCCATTAGTAGATGTAGAAATTCAATCTAAATGTCACCTGAAGTCGTTCAGGATTCGCCATAAGAGACTTCAGAATGATCAATGTGAGAGACACCTGGTACATTTGGACGGGAAGAGCGCTTGGATATATGGCAAAAAGTCAACGCAGTGAAACGAAAACATAGATATTCGCTAGTGCCCGCCGCGAGCAATCAACACGCAATGCTTTGAGACAAGCACATATTCTCACAGCCCGAAAGCAACGTAATCAAGCCCTTCTCTACATTAACTGCTCGTAAAGTGATGTACGAGCCAGTTGTTGTGCTTAACCTACCAACACGAAGACGCATTCTACCCGGTTCCATTCACTCAGCTGCTGCTTGCCGAATAAGGATATGGTTCTTGTGCATGCAAATCGTGACAATTAACATTTGATTGAACCGAAATCTATGGCACTATCTTCTATCTATCATATGCAAGTCTAATTCTATGGTATCGATCGATCTATATGGCAACCTCCCGCCTACTTACTGTTACATGTTCCCAGCCAGATGATGTGGAAGGGTGATCCGAAGTCGACAACCGAAAGCCTTCCGTCTGACAAAGAGGAAAAATCCGCCAATGAGTCGCCACTGTCCCTTGAGCTCAGCCTGCTTTAGACAAACTCTGCATTTCCCAACCCTCCTCACCTCGCAGTGTGGCCCCTCCGACCGTTCTTGTCTCATCGTCAGCCTCAGCATTTCCACTCTCGGCGAAAATAGCACGATCAGTCGCGAGATCAGCTTCATACGAGCTACTACTTTCCATATCGGCAACTACCCCCTTATACGATCTTTTCGCGCTATCCCATGCACCCTGAAACCCGATGCCAGGATGAAAGATTGTGAGAGCAACAACAGCAATGGTTATCATTGGAGGCTCCAGAATCATGTATAGGACTTCGTCATTGGCAAGCTTTCCAGTGAAGCCGTCAAATAGCTCGATGGCGCGGAACGTGCAGCGAATGATGATGCAGAGAGTTGAGAGAGCCAACGCTGTGGGACTGTTAGCCTTTGTTTGAGAAAGAAGCGGAAGCCTGCGGATGAGAGAATTGCTTACAGTAAAGAAACGCTTTAAACTTCCAGGACGAGTAGATAGAAGCATTTTGAGTGTTCCAAGAATTTCGATTCTTGTGAAGTCTGAGAGCAAAGTCGCAGCAGAGCAGGACGAATGTGGCGAGAGAAACGACTTGGAAGATCAATCCTGCAATCATGATATGCGTTCCTGTATCCACCTGGATACGTATGTTAGCCTTTCTGTAAGGTAGATGCAGGTAGGGATCATACATCATCTTGAGTCGTAGCGACTGAGGCGATAGCTCCTCCAGCAGCTTGCAGGACCAAGCTGATGAAATCCGAAGTACAGAAACAGATGGTATACGTCCTCGGCTTGAACCTCGATAACTGTGGCGCATACAGCATCACGATCCTAGACAAGCAGATATAGATTCCGGCCGAGATAAAGGCAGGCGCTATGGTGAGGAAGATCAAGTACAAGATGAAGTAGTCTTTGTCGAAGATAGAGTAATGAAGTAGGATTCGCACAACGTAACCGACCGTCTCGAGTACCGTTCCAAGAATGAGACCCGCCATGAATCCCCATGTTTTGTATTTGATCCCAAGAAAGATATGAAGAGGGAGGAGGATGCCGAAAACACCGACGAAAACTGCATTACCCCAAACGCTTGGGAGGTACTCAAGCTGGCCAAGACTGAGGTCGCAAGTCTGAAGTGTGCAGAGCTCCGGATTAAGAATTAGGGTTACGTTGCCGCCATGTATCGATGTCCGATTCGAGGTTTCCCAGGACAGTGCTGTTGCATTCGACATGGCCAGAGGTATTGACGCGAAGATCAGTTGTGTAAGTGTCTTTAAAGAGGCAGAATGGCGACTCTGAACTAGAAAGAAAGTATGAAAGGCTGAAAAAGCTTTTGGAGATTCAAATGGCTACTGAAAATGACGGTTGACTAAATCCTCAAATATAGAAATTGAATCGTGGGTAAGCTACATCAAGCTCACAGACCAGGCGAAGGATATTTTTCTACGCCGACTGTCCGTCAAACTTACTTTCCGTCCCTGTGGTCCCGGTCCCGGTCCTGCTAAATCTACACAGGAACCTATACCTACCACCCCCAATGGTATCCGTTATAATACGAGGCTAGTGGAGGCTGAGTAGTCCTACTACTTGATAACAAAGTTTGACAGCGGGATATCAAATCCGATCGACAAACGTTTTCATAAGCCTAAGATCGTTCATCTGAAGCTTGAATTAGATGGCATTTGATTGTCCAAGAGACCATGATGGTGCGAATGCAGGGGCAGAGCCTGGTTCTCGAAGATGCAAGGAAGCATAGTTACTGTGACAACAAGCACTCATATCCAGGTACTTTGTAACCAAGCAGAGTGTTTCAAAGCATGGGTATCGTCATACCTGAGCTATTAGCATTAACCTACTGTTATGTATGGAGTCAATCAGTCTTTCACTGAAAAATCCATACATTTGCTAGCCACAAGCACTGCAGTGTCTAAGAGACAGTAGTTTTTCACTCTTTATCAAACCAAAAAAATCCTTATCACTTTTTTTTCTGCGTCAAATCGTACTTACCCTGTCCTACAGCGGCACAGGGGAGTCCACATTGTGATGCCAGCCGCCATCGCTTGATATTGGACCAACTCTTCAACTTACTCTGTCAAGCTGCGTCCACCCGTGCGTCATCACTGAGCTTTAATCTGCCTAATACGAAGTTCATTCATGGCAGGCCACGCGTATACATGGCGCTGAGGGACATGCTGAACTCCCCGCGCTACATTACACAAGCACTGCCCACCGGCCGGCCGGCCGGACTCCACTCCACTTAGTAGCCATACGGGTGGTTGAATCGCAACGGGAGTCGGAGAAAGTCCAGACGGAAAGCTTATAGAGCGGGCCAGTCCGGATGCTCAGCTGGGATCCGCCAGGAATGTCAAAGTTAATTCCTCGCTTATAAAACGCAGCATACCAACAACTATGATCGCTTTCCACTGGGTAACTTTATGACTTGCCAGCTGGAACTCTTCCAACTATTATTTTATCGGTGGCTCTCAAATTGATAGCAGCTTGGTCACTCATTTTATGCAGCTACTGACTCGAACACCACGGAGGATCAAGTCGTGGGTACAAATGCATACACAAGTCCTCCAGCAGATTTCTTTTAGGGTTGGAATGAAGAATCTGCACGTTGTGTAAATGTTGTTATTCCCAAATGGACATCAAATAAACAACGAATACTTTCTTTCCACATCTCGGGAAGAATTCAACATCATCGTGAAAACCGCTATCGTTTGCTTCTTCTTATCTACACTCTACGATTCACCAGTGCAGTCTTTGCCGACAGGCACCCAAAGCACCTTCAAAGAAAGCATCATTTGGCAGCTCAACTTTGCTGCATGCTTGACATGACCATCTTCTGTATTCCTCTCAAATACTTTCATCAAGATCGCGAAAGTAAGGACAGTCGGCATCGCTCCAGTGACTCTCGAGAAGATAGAAGCATCGACCGCGCGTGAAACCATCCATACCATTGACCCTAAAACTCCAATGAATGCAATGATTCCTATGGCTAAGGTGGCTCATGCGACATCTAGAATTAGCATGGTGACCAAAAGGGGGATAAAGCTATGGTTTTCACGCGTCATCAGGAATTTGGTGCCGAAAGCTTCGCCTCGGTGTAGGGTTAAGGTCCCAGAATTCTCTTTTTCCGAGACATTTGATACTAAAGCAGACAATGCTAGGGGACAACACTAGGGCTGGGAAGCAAGAAATTGCTGTTCAGAACTCGATACACTAGATTGGTACTGAACGCATCGGATCAGGTTGTTAGCGCTAGTTCTACGATGATATTGTCCTTTCCAAGTCTCGCCATACAGCTTCACCAGGCCCATCATGTATGGCCTCGATCCACATTACCCGCATCAGGTACTTCTTTACACTCGCCCAATCCTGATCAACCTCTGATTGAATCTTGCCCCATGCTTCCTTAAACCACTCCTTTTCCACACCAGCTACAGTAAACGCAATCGTTATCAGTACCCATACACGGAGGCATATGTCCTCCTTTTCAAATCGATCAGCTGCCATTGCATACGCATCGTCAAGTTGTCTGAGCACCCAATCATAAGGGAGTTTCCTCCCAGCGACCTTAGACGTCGTTGTCAGAAAACACAACATGGTGAGTCGAACCAATCTCTCGACTGGTGGATCAACGGGTAAGCCACCAAGATGTAGCAGTCGGGACTGGAGAGATGTGAGAATGCTCTGAAGATATGTGGCGTTGTGCGGAAGTCGTTCGAGCGCGTCATTGTTGATCCCTAAGCAAAGGTATTGAAAATCCCGGAAGATATGCACAAGTCTTGGCTGCCAACCCGAAGGAGGCTTGTAAAGATCCTGCGGGAGAGTCACATTGGGAGCAGGGATGATCGGATCCCACGATACCGCGGGATCTAAGAAGAGCGCTCTATTGCCCGTAGCGAGAGACCGTGCGAGATCGATGCTTGCATGGTCAGGTTCGGAAAGGCTGAAATGAAGGCAGGCAGTACTTACCGGTCGAGCTTGAAGTGTAATTTTGGCTTGTCTCTCAAGAACTCTAAATGCCCTCTCAACTTGATGATTTTATGCAGACCCTTGAAATGCGTACCGGCAGCAGGCCATTCGCCAAACGCACCAGCCAATAGTGCGAGGTTGAGGACAACTTGCAATACCGAGTCGTCTTGATGCACGTTCTCGTCCCGTAATTTCTCCCTCAACAACGACAAAACATTGCGTAAGTGAAAGAGGGTCTTGGGACCAGGTCTACCATTCCATTTGGTCGTTTGGAAGTCGTTGATGGCGAAGCTGGCACACATCATCGAATGCAGGAATGCCTCGTCGGATAAGAATGACTCGAAAGAGCTTGGATCGAGGCAATCAAAGTCGACGAATCGGTCGAGTGGAGACATAGCTTGATTGGCAAAACTATACGCGAAGGCTCTGAACAGGATTGTTCTAGTGCTGGGATCGATTCCAGGACCGGCAAAACTGATGAGTGCGAGATCACCCATGAGAGATTCTGGCGACAAGGCTCCGAACGAAGCAATGGGCTTGATCACATCTGAAACCGGCGCTAGCGAGACTTTCTCTCCTCTACCTTTGATGTTATGTCTTTTGACTTGCTCATTCCTTCGGGAACCTTCACGTCTGTTCCTACCCTGCATACAGTGGCGTCGAATTTGCAGACTCTTGCCCGGTTTGAGGTTCGTTAACGGATCAGAAACCACAAATTCGAAGGTGGTTGCTGGTGTGGCCATGTTTCGACAGTCTACGATTGGCAAGTAGCGCTCATACACGCCTAGGATCAAGATCCGATGATGATGAGGATCTCGGTTCGGATTGTTATCTCGTTCCAGCGATGTCTCTTGATGTTATATTGTTTAGTGCTTACCATGGAAAGTCCATCGTTTGAGGTCCGCAGCCAAGACCACCTCAAGCTGTGGACTCTGGGCAAACTGCGCCACGATGTGAGAGCTTGAGGGCCACTGGTGTATTCAATCTATAACAAATGAGAGAGAGGCGCAAAGATCTTGGCGTGCTGCTTCATGATGAGATGACACAGAATGACGGGCAGAACTCAGCCGCCACGCACGTGTCTCAACAACTTGGCGAACCAGATTCTTGTCCATTTTAGGAAGCCAAGCTCTGATGCATGTCATGTTGTACCCGAAAGCCACGGAAATAAAGGCAGCAAAGCTTGTGATTTGAGAGTGCACTGCATGAGGAAAAGTTTTGAATTCCACTTACAATGAAGTCATCTACAATTGCCAGTTGATAATTCACTGCGCTCCAAGGAAACAGGAAGCTATGGAAATCAGCCAAAATTGACGAGGGCACGAGATTTCAGCGAGAATCAAAGCCTGCTCTCCCAACACGCAAGAGACATAAGATGCGAACAGAATACTAGTGATAGGTCAACCAAGAAGCCTTGTCCTCGAAAAAGTCTGCTCTCTCAAATATCTACGTGTGTGCACCCCATCTTGCTACTCATGGCCGCCCACGCTACCTCGAAGTGCGGTAATACGTGACTTTGGTATTACTAAAGTACTAAAATTCCGGACGATCATGAACAGTACAGTAAAAGCAATAATTGCATTGTGTGAACCAAGAATATTGGTGCGATGATGTCTTCGCTAATGTGCAGAGCCGGTATTTTGGCTTCGGTGTTAGCCCTCTCGACTTAGATAGCACTGCAGCAGAATCCCTAGCACTTCCTATCGTGGAAGACCTAACGTGACTGCTGAACAGCAGAGAAATGGCTTATTGCACTGGAAGAATATTCCCACCTGGCCAAAAGTATTCTGATCGTTGGGTCCCAATTAGAAGGACGGAAAGAGACCAAGACCAGACAGTTCCATACCCACACAACCCGAAACTGACTTAGTTCTTTCTTGACCACCAGACTACGGAGGTTTCCTCCAATCCACTCCTCCACTTCTCCTCCACTCCTCCACTCTCCCCCTTCCTCCCCTTCCCACCTACCGTCCCTACCAGGATTACAGAACCATGGGTAACTACACCCCATAGTCTCCTCTCCTCTTTCCCATTTTCCCATTCTCCCATTATGACATCACGCTCTTCTCCATCACCTTTCCCAATCGCCATCATCCCCCATCCAAATCCCATTTAGTTTGAGGAACGATCCACATGTACAGGATCCACAATTCAATAGATCAGATTAGGTATCTATACCAGACTACAACCAGATTACAGCCACACAAGGTCAGAACGAACTCTACGAGCTCGAACAATAGAGGGAATCCCCCACGGCGCCACCCGTGAACCAAAATCCACTTTAAAAGCCAGTACGAGTCTACGAGATCTGGACTTCAGCCCATTCACACAATATCCAGTATTTACTTCTAGGACTCCAAAAGACCGCCTTCCAGACTTTCACATTGATTTCATTGACGTGGTACTGAAAGAGGCATGCAAACTTCTCCAGGTGGGTGATGTGAGAAGTTTTGGGGACTCAGGAGGCAGACGTCACTGTGCCCTTCCCTGAAACACCTCAGCAAAACGTTGCCGCACAGAATCTTGAGGAGACTTTTTCAAAGTTCTGAAGTGAGAAGGCCAGATCGTTGAAGAACAACGTTAGATGTATTGAGGAGCGAAGCACACAAAGAATGGCGTTGGTGAATCAAGGTCTAACAGGTAGAGATGTATTTTGTTAGATAGTAATAATAAGATACTAGAAAATGTTCCAAACTGTGAAATGATAACGCATCGCCATCCTCCTCCTTATGAAATCCCAATCTAAGGATTTGTTCTCCCATCCATATTACCAAGCTCCGTGCCATTGTTTTCCGCCTCGGCGTTCTCTTCAGGCCTCGATGCCAACTCAGCCACATTCGTCTTCGAGAACTTCCTCGCGCTGATCTTATGCTCAAACATAATATCCATGTCACAATACGTCCGTCCTTTGGGCTCTGGCATCTCGAGATAGATCCAGATGATGCATAGGAAAGTGCTGCCAGCCCAGAATAAAGCACTCTTGGCACCCCAGCCCCAGCCAGTAGGTTTGGGTGTCAGTTGGAAATTGGCGATGTTGTTGACGACGATGCTGCCAATATTATAGGTGATGCGGGCCAGGACAATGGTTTTGGTCTTCAGGCGCATCGAAGACATTTCTGTGATGAGGGAGAAGCATACAGGTCCGATTGTGCAACCATACACAAATGTATATAAGAGATGCTGGATAGCCATTCCCCACTGTGCAGGCTTGTTTGTCGAGGATATGAACGCAGTAGAGCCGATAGAGATGAGGAGGAGCAGCAGAGCCATACATCCGTAGAGGTACAGGCTTCGGCGGCCGCTTAGGTGCATGAACCACCAAGCGAGGACCGCGCCCACTATGTTGATGCAATACTGGATAATGGTCATGTTGAAAGCCCAGTCTCCCTCGAGTCCACAGGCCTTGTAGACAACGGGCGAGTATCCCATCAATACCGAACCACAAAGGCACTGGACCAACCAAGTCAGGCAGGCAATTCTGGTCCGACGCCAATCAACTCCTTTGAAGCAGTCCCAGTAAGAGATTCCACTCGACATCCTCTTCTCTCTCTCGTTTGTTTCTGCCATCAACATGATGACGTTGTCGACACTGAAAGTTGGGCTTTTGTGAGAGGTGAGGCGTAACATAGCTCGCCGGGCCGCGTCCCTTCGATCTTTTCGAACGAGCCACGCTGGAGATTCTGGAGAAAATAAGATGGCGAGGATGACAAAGGGTGGCCATATCCATTGGATAGCAAATGGAATCTAGGGAAGTCAGTCGATGCCCCAGCTGTTCAGAGAGCGATGCGAGAGGAGAGGTTCTTACTCGATATGCCCATTCATTGTCAAGTTGTAAGACCGCGCGGACAGCAATACTGGCAATCAATTGTCCAAAGACCCAACACAAATTGATGTATGTCGTTAGATAGGGTCGCAGAACCTGAGGCATAATATCAGAAGCATAGGACGACGGCACTGTATACATTAGCAAAGGACTTGGAGAACTACACCATCCTAACTTACGACTTTGAAACATTCCCCAGGGGATGCCGCCAAGAATTTGGCCAACGAGGAGTGCTTCGATGCTATTAGCGAAGAAAGGGATGAAGATGAATCCCGTTGTGGCAATAAGAGCCCCGATCATGGTTTTCCTGTAGCCATATTTTTCCGAGATGATTCCGCTGAGAACGAGACCGATCATCTCACCAATGAGCGCACCAACGGTGAGTCCTGTTCTCCAACCTGCGGAAATTTCGTATTTGCCCTCCGCAGAGAGAATGCCGAACTTTTCGGAGAACTGCTCTTGAGCGAAGAAGGAGGGAATCAGAGTTATGTTAAAACTCTGCATGATGACTGAAGCAGACCAGAAAAAGCAAATCCAGATCGCGGGCTTGTAGATCGTAATTGACTGTCTGATGGTCATCTGGTGCTCTTGCGTACTAGCATCCTGTGCTTGTTCGCACATCAAGATGACTCGCGCGTTGGGAATCGGGGGCGTAGGCAGCGGAGAGGGTTTAGGTGCCTCGCTGGCAGTGCTGTCGCTATCATTGGCGTTGGCGTTGTCTACGGCGGCATTTCCGCTGGTCTTGATGTCGACAATATTATCGTCAGCAGTAACATCGGCGACATGTGTCGTTGGTGGGATGGGTGATTGAGACATGATGTGAAAAAGACTGAGGCGTTGTGTGTGTCGGTCGAGTAAAGGAAGGAAGGATTGAAGTGCTGTGTGGGTGAGCGAAGGCAGAGGAAGGCGGACTGAGGTGGGTGCTGGTGTGCAAGCTGGGGGAAAAGATCAGAGTCGATTGCTATGTTTCAAGAGGACGCAGTGCGAATACTTATGCTTTCTCGAATCTGCGAAACGCTGAGGTTCAAGAAGAGTGAGGTCATTGCCTAAGTATTAGAAGACCCATCACTCAGTTTCGGTTTCCCGCGTGACTGTCACAGCGACTAGAGGGGGGAAACCGGTGCCAGACTTCGTGATCGATAGATTGTGGAGAAACGCATCGGCCTAAGAACGAAATCGCTAGCCTACAAGAAGAGCGAATGGAAAAGCAGGCATCAGAAGAAAATAGGCATTTTCCAGTGGGAGCTGAGTAGATCATGAGGGGAATTGCGGGTGCAATATCGGGGATGGTCTGTACTCCGCATTGGAGGCTCTGGAGCAGAGGTGCACCGATGACCTAGGCTAGTCCGCACCAGCGCCAAATGTGAAAGTCCAGAAGCGCAAGTGCCCACAAAGAGGACAATTGAGACCTGATGGCCAGAAGAGATGCGAATTAAATCAGCCATTAACTCGGACGTAAAATCAGAAGTGAACAGAGTCTGAGAGAGAAGAAAGAGACAACGATGAGGGTAGCCTACGAGCAAGAAGGCCGGTTGTCCAGTTCATGCGGAGCATACAGTACAGCAGCTACCACCAGCCAATCCCCAATAGGAACGCGAAATTGATTCAAAGCGAATTCATTCAAAGCGAATTCATTCAAAGCGAATTCATTCAAAGCGAATTGCATCAATGAGGCAGGCACTTTCCACGGCGGTGACATCACGCCAAAGATAGCCGCCTGTGTGTGCGAAGGAAGACAATGGGAAGGCACGAAGAGCCGGCAGTAAGGCAAACAGAGCAATTGGCCATGAAGACCCATGCGTTCGTCCAACCTCACTCTTGCCGTGCTGGAGAAGATGTTTTGGTTTTGTCGTGAAAGTCGAGACCGCGAAGGATCATAGCCAGGCATATTTCTCATTCGCCACGAATTCCGGCGCATCGCCATCTCCATACCACATCAGACTCGCAATGCAGTCCTGATCTCTCTGAACCATCTTATACTCCAAACCAGTCCCCTGCATCAACTCAATGACCAGTGGTGATGGATCCCACAACTTGACAGCTCCCATTCCCCAGTGCTCCGCCTCAGCCTGGGCAGCCTCGATGATCATCTTCAGTGATTCTTGCATCTCTGCCTTGTCTTGCTCTGTTGCACCCTCATTGTCGAAGACCAAGCGGAGAATGTAGAGGGTGTTCTCCCTTCTGCCCGTATCTCCACGACCACCATAGAATCTCCTTGTCCAAATTGTCCAAGCCCTGTCCTCCCCCATGGTGTTCCGTATCAAGACACCTTTACACGGACATTCTTTCTCCAGCACATTTGCACACATGAAGTCCTCTTTCCCATGATGCCAACGCATATGACGTGCATCAGGAACCACCATCAGGGCAGCTTTCCCGCTCTGATTCAGCCTGTTCCGAGCCAACTCTTCGTCTCGCTTGCACAACTCCCCCAAATCCGCATCCATTAACAGGCGCACTTTGTCAGACTTCGCGCCCTCTTGGTTTTTCGCGGAAAATACCAGATGCCTGTTACTACCAACTGGTTTCCACCCCAATTTCGCATAGTACACTTTTCCAATGTCCGAATATAGCAGACTTCCAACACAGGTCTCCCCCTCACCAACTTGCCACGTCTTCAACACCTCACCTATCTCTCGCATCATCCTGACCGCGTATCCATGTCCCCTATACGCTGGATCACAGAACACACTTGCGATACCATGCAGTACAACATCTTGTACTCCATCAGTCGCGCCCTCACGTGCAAGCAAGCCTTTCTTCTTGAAGGTCTCACAAGACGCTAAGATCGGCCTTTCATTTGGAGATAAGTTTTTGTCGACCAGGATCCAAAGGGTCATGCCTCCATCGCGGGCGAGTGGTACAGTGAGTAGGTGTTCTGATTCTGCTAAGAATTGAGGGAGGTCGAGAGCATCTCCCCATGAATCATAGACGACTGTCCATATTCGCTGGCACTCTGCTGGGGTAGGATGTGTCAGGTGGAGGTCTGGAGACGTGGATAGAGGCAAACTCCCCGGTGGGAACTCCATGTCTGGCACAAGGCTGAGTAGTGATAAGATAACGACTTCAGCCTTTCACATGAGAGGAGGTTCCTGGGCCTCTCGTGATGTTTTTCCTGGTCGGAGGAGTTCCTGAGATCGAAGCCTGCCCCTGAATCCCACCTTCGGGTGTATTCTTAATGCCGGGCATTTGACCGAGAATTCCAGCTTCCAAGTCTCACATGCTCAATTTAATATGGACTTCGGATTCAAGATGCCCAAGTTCCATTTTGCCCAAGAGAAGCGTCCTCTGAAGCAAGAGGTGTCAAGTCGGTCAACAGTATCCCGATCACGTGTCATCGCCCAGCCTCCAACCTCCAACCGAGAGATGTCGCGAGAATTCCAACGACATCTCACCAACACAGTCTCGACCACCTCATTCCCCCACCATTAGTGCAGTATAACCCGTACAAAAGCAGTCTTCTCCGCATCTCGTGCCCTTCTCCACACGTAAATAGATGCTGGAGACGCGGTCCGGGAGTCCCTGTAGTGGGGTACATAGCTGAATCGACACTACTTTCATGTCTTGGTAGGACGGAGGGAATTCCTTAACTCCTAACTGCTCGCCGATCATTCACCTCGGGGAATCTTTCGTTTGAGAGAGCTTTGATTTAAATTGAAGAAGGTATCGTGAGTCTGTCAGCTGAGCATCTTTGAGTCAGTTCGTCCTATAAGACAGCACCGCTCTCTTGGGTACAGCTTCAAAACCTCTGCCTTGCTACTACTTCTTCCCGATTTCCATCCTTTCTTTCGGTTCATAGAGATAGCAATACGTCTATTTCAATAACAAATATCGCATCTCTCTATTCCATCTTTTTAAATCTTCTCTTTTGCTCCAATCCCCTCTTCTCAGTTCCACGTTCTCAAACAACATCAACAGATCATGACAGTCTCTGAGCCAATCTGGTGGAAGGACGGTGTGGTCTACCAGATCTATCCTGCCAGCTACAAAGATTCCAACAATGATGGTCTAGGAGATATCCCCGGCATAGTCTCGAAAATCGACTACATCAAAGACCTCGGCGTCGACATTGTCTGGCTCTCCCCCCACTACGATTCCCCTCAACATGACATGGGCTACGATATCCGAGACTACGAATCAGTATACGCACCATACGGTACCGTTGCAGATGTCGAGACACTGATTGAAGCCTGCCACTCTCGTGGCATGCGATTAATCTTCGACTTGGTTATCAACCACACTTCAGACGAGCACAAATGGTTTGAGGAGTCAAGGAGTTCAAAAGACAACCCGAAGAGAGATTGGTACATCTGGCGACCTGCGAAATACGCCGCAGATGGCACACGCATGCCACCGAACAACTGGCGCTCGATCTTCAGCGGAAGCGCATGGGAATGGGACGAGCAAACACAAGAATACTACCTCCACCTCTTCGCAAAACAGCAACCCGATCTCAATTGGGAGAACCCCGCCACCAGACGCGCACTCTACGACTCTGCCATGGAATTCTGGCTCAAGAAGGGGGTCGACGGCTTCCGAATCGATACAGTAAACATGTACTCAAAAGGCACAGAATACCCCGACGCACCCATAATCGACAGCGGCATCTACGAACAACCCGCCAGTGGCCTCTTTTGCAACGGCCCTCGCATGCACGAATTCCTCCGCGAGATGAACACCACCGTCCTCTCCAAATACGACACCATGACCGTCGGCGAGCTCCCCCACACCCCAGACCCCGCCCACGTCCTGCGATACATAGGCTCTGGCGACAAGCAACTCGACATGGTCTTCCAATTCGACATCGTCGACCTGGGAGGCGGCAAGACACACAAATACGAGATGGAGCCCTGGACCCTGCCGGAAATGAAGCGCGTAGTAGAGAAGTGGCAGACCTTCATCCACAACACCGACGGCTGGACGACCGCTTTCTGCGAGAACCACGACCAAGGCCGCTCAGTCTCACGCTTCGCATCCGACGCGCCGCGCTGGCGTGAACGCTCCGCGAAACTCCTCGCCATCATGATGTCCGCTATGACGGGCACGTTGTTCGTATACCAAGGGCAGGAAATAGGCATGATCAATGCGCCGAAGGATTGGCCGATTGAGGAGTATAAGGATATCGAGAGTATTAATTACTACAATTCCGTCGCGAAACGCACGAATAAGGACAGCAAAGCTCTGGATCGAGTCATGAAATCTATTCAGGTCCTTGGTCGCGATCATGCTCGTTTGCCTATGCAGTGGGATGATTCACCTTATGCGGGCTTCACGTCGCGGAAAGAAGGCGCCTGGATGCGGACTCATGATGATTATCCTACTTTGAACGTCGCTTCGCAACAGAAGAATCCGGCTTCAGTCCTTAATTTCTGGAAACGGATGCTGCGGACGAGGAAAGAGTATAGAGAGTTGTTCATCCATGGCATGTTTGAGGTGTTTGATGTGGAGAATGAACATACTTTTGTGTTCGCCAAGAAGTTCAAGGGTGATACGGCTGTGGTGGTGCTGAACTTTGGCGAGGATCAGAGGGAGTTCAAGCGGCCTGATGTGGGTGGAGGGAAGTGGGAGTTGCTTGTGGGGAATGTGGAGGGGACCGATGGAACGGTTGATAAGTTGGAGGGGTATGAGGGGAGGATTTATTTGGTCAATTGAGTCCCGACTGGGAAAGGTTCTTCTATGCTTGTTTTGGGAAAAGCTACGGCGTTCTTCGAAGAGATTGAATTCGCAATTTGGCGTTCTGTTTGCATCTCAATAATGGTATTTCGGTACATGGCAAAGCCTCAGACACTCTTATAACTATGCGGTCTTTCTTTATGCCTCAGCCTCTACAATCATGCCTTCAATGCCCGCAAAGTCTCCCTTATGCAGTCAGAAATCTTCAGTCTATTCACTTACTTATCTCACTCCCACGATCTTTTTCTTTTTGCCTCTCTCAGTCTCCCTACGCCTATAAATACATCCGTCTCTCTCACTCTCCAACTCTCCACCAACCGCACGGAAAATACTCCACTTGGCATACACGCTGGACGCAGACGAGGTTCTCTAGCAGCAATTCAATTCATTCTTGGCCTTCAGGAAGTTGATACTGTATTTGTTGTCAAGGATTGGTATTCTTCGAGAGAGACGTCTCTCGTTAGTTTGACTCTCGAATGAACCCCTCCAATCCACTTCTCTCCACTCCTTGTCTACTTCTGCTTTCACATCTCTACCCAACTTGACCCTCTTTTGCTTATGTACATGATTCGTCAGCCGGAATACTGTCGACACTCTTGCGGTTGTCAAAGTTTCTACTCCTGTCAGTCCCTACGCTCCGAATCATCTCCATATCTCTACTTCGGTACCGGGGGAACAGGCAGAGAAGCCAACACTGGGGAAGACTTTACTGTGGTATGTCCTGAGCCAGATAATCAGAAGCCCAACGTTGCAATCGGATGTAACGTGAAAGCGACTGAATGAAATACGGCAATTTTCTTCGCTAGCTAAGTCGCTTTGTCCATGGCAGATTGATTCCTGGGATCTTGTAAGCAGGACTAGGCCGATTGCTTATATAGCCATGACATCTCACGTTATGCCAAACGATCTGCCCGTTGGGGGGTTTCAAAAGATTGAAATATCAATTGATATAGAGACTGGTGAGTAGTTGATGTCACATAGAAATTAGATACCACAGTTGAGAAACGGCAGATAAAAAGAGCCAGCTCCCGATACAAGATTCCCAAATTCTGCCGAGGAACAGCTCAACCCCTAACAAACCTGTAGTGTATCTAGGGTGCACTTGGCTGATACTGAAGGGCAGTACTAATCCCAATCTTGTACGTGGCCATGAGCTGGAAACGAACCAATACTTTCCACTATGCTCAGGCGACTAGAGAAAGCTGTTCATGTTTTCGAGAAGAAGTGACTTTGGTGTTGTCATCCTTCTCTTTATCCTCATGTCTCACTCCTACCGTCAAGTCGAAATTCCCACTCTCACTTAAGTGAGACGACAGTCATGGTGACAAGAGATACGAGGTCGCAACGAGCCTAGATCATCTAACTCCATAGTCAAAAAGCTTTGCAGCGAATTAAAGGTAAATCCTCTTGTCGGAACGAGGTTCGAAGTGCTAGTCCTTGGAAGAAGTGGGTAATTATGATTTGATACTTGCATGCTTTCCAACACATGAACTTGTCTTATATACTGTATCTGTTCCTAACAGGTCGCCCTCGAAATGATTGTCCGCCGAAAGTGTAGTCAATAGTACAGTAGCTGAACCGATAATCCATCATCATGTGTCGAGAGTACAGACGTTTCTAGAAACGTATTTCTACATCCATCAAAAGCTCATATTTGACCAACCCAGTCTCAATCTCCCTGCAAACCATGTCCTGACACAAGATCCGCATACATGTCTAAAATAGTGACAATGAAGACCACCGTCTCCCTGACTCACAGTCTTTCAGTGATATCATAAGAAACTGGCTTCAGGCAGCACGTCGATAAATGAGTCCAGAAGCGCTCGTGGGATCCATTGTGAAGCTTAACCAGATCAAACGAGGGAGGGGAATTGGTGTCATGTTGAGAATTGCTGTCATTCTCTCTGAACTGGGTGACCTTGACTTTGCCCAAATTAAGCTCAAATCAGTTTATCGTACATGGACGAAGCTTTGTACGTGCAGAAACTTTGAAGTTTATGGGGATTTTTGATCCTAGTCTTGTACTTCACACATCCTCAACCTGGAATTTGCTTTCGCCGATTTCTACACGCTCCTTATGCTCCTTAACTTTCGCCCTATATATATACACCCATATAGAATCCCACACGTCCGCAGACGTCTTTGTAATAATCGTCTCAATACATTCATCCATTCTCTCCCAGAGATGCGTCCGTCACCCCACATCTTCTCCCAAGAACACATCTCGTTCAGTGTTGAGGCTCAACTGGTGTCCAAAATAGCATATAAAGCTGAGATTCAGAGCCAATGATCTCATTTCAAAGGCCCTGGTGCCGGGGCATTCCTGTGATGATAGCATATCTCAAGTTGGAGTACTGATACAGAAACGTCGAAGATCAAAACACGCCTCCATGCTGGAGGCTAAAGCCCGGAAGCCCGAAGTCCGACAAGCGTTTTCATACACTTGGCCACATGTTAAGCGGACTTGAGGCCAAGAGACTTATGATAGACCTTACAATCATACTTCCGATGCCTGACTTCCTTACACCAAGCACAAACAGCATCCTTCCATTTCTCCTTATACGCAGCCTCCCTCTCCTCAGGCGTCCCCTCTTCAACTTCATGCCACGAGCATCTCATCTCCATTTTCTCTCGATAGACCACCGGCCGTCCTTCAAAGGAACTAGGAAGTGCGCTGATATCTGTACTTTCGAGGTTCTTGATCCCAACCTCATATAGACCGTGGTAACCGCTGGAATATGCTTCAGCATAGAATGGTCTCACAAGCTCTTCCAGCCGAAAGATAGTTGTCTTGTCATTAGGTGGCCGAGCAATAGGGTTGTAGATGTAAAGTGGTGTTTTGTCGGCAGGGAATCTTTTGTCGAAGTAGACTAAGGGGTCGTCGTCTGGATTGTATCTCTCGAGGTATATTGCAGGAACCCAACCATTACCTCCATGCGATTCGTGGTTGGAAACAAAGAGCCATCCTGCATCTGGTATTAGAAGCCAAACAACGATTTCTGGGAGTGGGAATAAGCCTATGGATGGACTTACCTCGCTTGCTCATGATGATAAGCAATAGCTCTCCCATCTTCACATCTCGTTCCTTCAGCCCGTGATAGCCTACAAATGATTGAACGGCTCTGCAAAGAAATCGTCGATGTTTCAAAACCATCTCGCTTGCATCGTTACGTGGATAGATTCCTCGTGGTAGTGGATCAACGGTGTTGATCGGAGGCGAGGGAGCTGTTCCTCGAGCCATGTTGGGTGGAAAGGTTAGTGGCCTGCTCGGTGCTGCCATTTTCCCTGCCTTTAATCCCAAGTGTTTGCTGGGAGTGCCTAATTCGATCTTTGAGTACATTGGAGTTGCATATTTGACAGGAAACAAATCTTCAGGAATAGTCCCGGAGAGAAAGAGCATAGATAGGATAAGCGTCCCAAGGATTCCAAGGAGGCAAGGAGCATGTTCCGATATGTGCATGATGTAAAGCCAGCCGGCGAGGGCGATAGAGTACAGGGACGTTGACACGAGAGTCTTAAGTTTACCTCTGCTACGAAGAAACGAAGCAATCTTGGGAGAAGGCATGATTCTTGTTGTAGTCAGCGGAAGGTTTGAATGTTGTGTGCGTGATTGTTGGAATGTTTGGGCGTGGAATGAAGATGTTGGAGGAAAATTATCTCGGAAGGAGTCGAGAGATCTCCCTTTTAAATATGAGAATAGTGGAAAATTCTTTAGTATCGCTCTCTGAGCCGTCTGGGTATATGCTTCAGTTGCAAATTGCCATTCTAGGGAAAGCGCAGCGGACATGCGCCAAAGCACGCCATGATCACGGCACTTGCACACCGCAAGCTTGACCTGGGTCAAAGCTATCCAAAAGATGCAACGAGATCAATTTGAGCTCTTCGACTCTAGCAAAAAATTCTTTGGAGTGCAGAATTGCCTCAAGAGTAAGCTTCACAACCATGTACTGGCAAGGCGCTACATGGCTACTTGGCTACTTGGCTACATGGCTACATGGCTACAGAGACAAACGGCAGCTGCGAGCCAAAGCTACTCTTGCAATCGAGTGCCGAATTTTTTGGGTAAAAGAGGCAGATTAAATGACAGCGAACTAAGTGTCTTCTCTGATGACACCGAGGCTGGCGGTAACGGTATATTGGTAGGTCGGTTTTGGCTGTCGCTGGTTTAAGCAAAAACTGTAAATCAAATGTTGCTGACAAGGACTCGCTTTACGATTGGCCTATTTCGCTGTAATGGATGTCGCCTGCTCAAATATCCAGAGAGCAGCTGTTAAAGATGCTTTATCCATTCGGGCAAGAGTGAGCACTGAGTAGAGAGTTGCGGCGGTGCTCAGTAGGCAAGACTAGTCCTTGGTCACCAAGCCAACATCGTTTGGCAACCTAATCCAACCCGAACCCAAGCTAAAGCATTTAGATATGGACCACCACATCATGATATTCGGTGCGTAGCTTCCTTCTCTCAGACAACTCCCACCTAGAACATCACAAAACCAGTCCTCACACGAAGTACCACAAACATCATGCCTTCCGCAATAACTACCTCGACTACCACCTACACGCAGAACACTCATTCTTCAAAATTACCATGGAGTGATGTAATTTCGAAGCCCAGGGACGCATGGGGTCTTCCGACCACAGCTGCAGCCACGCCAGCTAATATCGAATCACCATCCGCAACATCAAAACCATCTCAACCCTCACAAACATCGTGGGAAATCCAAGATCCTGAATTAGATGCACAATCCAGAAAATTGTTTGGCCTTGCTCCTACAAACATCATTCCAGCTGAACGAGGTTCCTCACTGGACTGGTGCATGAAGAGAAAGAAGGAGATCCTAGAGCTGCAATCTTCCAAGCGCTTCACCAAAGTCTTCGCACTGTGAGTTCCAGCCTCACATCTTCGTCCCCTATGGACTTTGCTAACGAAGCTAAACAGCAAGTGCAATTATTGCAACCGATACTTCAAGCACTGTATGTTCTCCAAAGCTGAGCGAAGAATGGACAATGACAATCGAGCAAGTCCCCTTTGCATTGTATGAAGTCACCTGGCTGACGAGTGTGAGCAGGCATGCCGCTGGTGCCGCTGATGGCGATGAGTTCTACGATCGCAATCAGTGGGAAGTTCATCATCATATCCATTGCAATAAGCCTGGAAAGAAAGTCTGCAAGGCTTGGTGCAGCTTGACCCCTCCTGGCGTGAAGGACAATTGCCATCGGGCTGAGAAGCCTGCAGTCTCGCGAGAGGACAAAGGGGAGGTTGTTCGCACTGTTGCGTGGTAGTGCTTGGGACTAGATTGGCGACCGAATTGTTGTACTTGTATTTACATTGCATGGCAAGCAGAGTATTCTTTGCTACATCGGTCGATGCCAGTACTAAAGCAATATTAATACCTCAAAAGGTTCATCAGCTGCATGACCTGTGCCAAATACAATCTGCTCAAGACTGTATCTGCTTGGCCGCGAAGGTGTTTAGTTTAACGCTTTTTTAACCTCTGGCCAACGCATCTTCTAGCAACCACCATTTATTGGTCACAACTATTGGCTATGAGATTAGCCTTAGGCAAAGCAATACTTCGTAATCAATAAGCAGCATTGTTAAATCTATCGCAAATCCTATCGTTCAGGACGGCTTGTTTGGCTGTATGTGTAACAAGTGATCCAACTTGACTGCATGGGTGCAGCGGAGAAGAGGTGTGAGGTCGGAGCACCCTCGTAGAGTCACCTTTGGGGCGCCTGTAACCATGGGTCGATAAAAATGTGACTTAGTCTTGGCAAGTTGTCCATTGGAAAGTTGACATTGGTTGAAGCTCACACCATCTGCTGTGTAACAACCCTGGGGAGCGTTATAGTAAAGTGTGAAGCCTCGGTGGTGTGATCGTAACTGGGTCGTGTAGAATAATCATCATGAAGAGAAAAAAGTATTGTCTATCCAGTTGTCTGCCCGTGTGTCTCTTTCAGTGCGGGATGAGTGTTGTTTTTCATATCCTCTACTGGTAGCATGTTGCGATGATTCATTGTTGATGACCAGGTGTCGAGCTATTACTTTGTGGACTCTTATGATTCTGCACTATACTCAATGGAGCGAAATTCTCATATTTTAGCGAAGCCCACGCTTGGTGCGCAGTTTTCCTGACGGGGCCAGTGGGCTGGAGGCTGTACATAGTTGCTCCTCAAACGAGCCAGAACTGACGGCTTCTGGTTGGCTAGGTGTGAGGATATACTCTCTGCCCAATGGAGAAGAGTCTCAGTATCTGCCATAATTCAGCCATGAGCAGATGATGAGGTGATGAAGTCCGGGACCTCCAAATGTGTGCTCCCAACTATTTGAAAACGTATGAGAAGGCTCCTGGTTATAAGACCTTCGGAACTCTCTTGATAGACATAATAAACGATATCAACTAGATAACATCAGATTAAACAGCTTATCTGCTTTTGACTTTACCCAATATTTTTCGCAAAGATCATTCATCATGTCAATGTCCGCCCCAGGTACTCCAGTCACTTCAGCTGCATCCTTGCCAGATGCTGATGTGGACCCTTCCCCTCCTTCCTCCTCGAAGAAGACCAGAGAGGCTTGGTGGAGTAGATATGCAGCCTCAAATTCATCTAATCTTTCTTTCGTCAAACCTCCTGAGCCATTTGATCCGAAAGGGCGAAGGCTTCTCTTTTCCCTAGACGGAGGAGGCGTACGCGGTCTATCATCGATCCTTATCCTCAAGCATATAATGGACGAGCTCAACGCTCATCGCGAGAAGAGGCTTGAGCCCTGGCAAGTCTTCGATATGATTGGAGGAACAAGTACTGGCGGGTCAGTGACATTTCTTCTGTCAGTCAATGCTATCCAGCTGAATAGGGACATAGACTCATTGCCATCATGCTTGGGCACCTCAAGATGTCCATTGATAACACCCAAGCAGCCTACAACAAACTATCTCGAGAAGTCTTTGGACCACGGCGGAGCAAATATAACTTACCAGGGAAACTACTGGACATCATCCGGCTCTACAACATCCTACGTGTAAATGCAAAATTCGACTCGAAAAGGCTCGAAGAAGCGATTAGGCGCACTATCGCAACATCTAGTCACGATCATGACGCACCATTTCACGCGCAGGGGAACGAACCAGACTGCAGAGTGTATGTAGCCTGAGGTTAAAAATCCCTGAATTAATTGCTGACTATTAAAAGTTTGGTATGCTCTACTCATCAGAGTGACGGATCATTGGCCATTTTGAGTAACTTCAAATTGGAAGGATCTACTCAAGATCCAGTAGGAAATGTAAAGATATGGGAAGCTGCCAGAGCAACCTCAGCCGCAACAAGGTTCTTTGATCCTATCAAAATCGGCGATTTTAAGCTCGGACACGTCGATGGTGCGTTTGGAAATAACAACCCTATACGTACTGTCTGGAGCCAAGCCAACCACTTGTGGGTACGTGAGAGGAATCCACCCGAATTCTTCGTCTTGAGTATAGGTACGGGTGAAGCTACTCGCCCTGGTATTGGTGGTGGCTGGAGCTCCATCATCCGAACCTTGATCAAGATTGCGACTCAAACAGAGCAGACCGCAGACGAGTTCAGCGATGACCACCGTGATTTAATCCAGGATGAGATGCTCTACAGGTTCAATGTGGCACACGGCTTGGAGACAGTGCACTTAGATGAGTATAAGCACATGAACATGATAGCCGGAGCTACTAAAACATATCTGAACAGACCAGCAACAGAAGACGTGCTGGCAAGATGCGTTCGGAAGCTGAAAATCCTCACTCAATGCAATTATCTCTCCCCAGCTTCGTACTACCAGAGCATTCGCTGATATCATTACAGTTGATGATCCAAGTGAGATCCGGGAAGCATATTCTAGCATCTGTGGTCCATGTCATCAGCGTAGGCCGATACCTTTCCCAGATCTTGATTCCAAGTTTACTTATGGTTCCCCAACAGGCATCGACTTTCAGGAGCAATACTGGTTTTGTAGCAGATGTTTGCGGTCCATTTGTGTCACGTGCGCTCAGGAACACGATCACCCGCATCGGAAATTCATGATACCACTTGTCGCCAGAATGTGGCAGAAAGGGGGTCCCGAAGCCGGAGAAAAGGTTAAATGTTCTCGCTGCCACTCTAAGGTGCGCTGTCGGCTCCAAGCCTGGGAATCGCCCTTCTGCCTATGCAAAGGCTGCCTTGATCGTGGAGGAGAGCTGCTGTACTTCTCAAAGCCTTTCTTGGGGAAATGGCCCGAAATTATAAGACCTCAACACTGGAAGAAACAGGAACTCCTCATGATCAACCCAGCTGATTGCAGATGCCAGGGAGAAGGACAAAGACCAGTTTCTCATTGCGAGAGATGCTCAAAAGGTAAGCTGATATACATGTAGCATTGTAAGCCTCACTGCAGCTAATACATCAAGCAGCTATTTTGGTTGGAGAACTTGAGTATCGCTGCGAAGATTGTATCAAGTACGAAAATTGGAGTCAAGTCATCTGTGGAGTCTGCAAAGAACGTGAACGTGAAGAAGACGAATTCTACGAGTCCAAAACTCTTCAGGTTGTTGTCAAGGATTCAATCGAATATAGGAAACATGGGTTCATATACTGTCGGTTTTGCAACTACAGTAAGACATCCACTTTGACAGCAAACCAAGAATCAAACCTTACATACCTACAGGCCTATCGTTCAAGCTACAGCGTCTGCCGCAAAGGATCGACAGGGCTATGTACCACGAGCATGCTGCATTCGATGTTTGCGTTTCAGAAGAAGATCTCGGTCACATCATTGCAGCAACTACGCGACGATGCCCAAATAGTACTTGGCAACAATGTTCAGGTACACCAGAAGGTGAGCTTTGACGTAAAATTTCCAAGACTGTTGCAGCTCTCTGACATTATATCGAAGAAGAACTCGAGCTGGAAGAAGAAACAGGTGGCTATATTTCACCAATGCAGTTCTGATGGGATTGCGAAATTCATTGGCGATATGATTAGGTACACACTTCTTCAAGCGTGCCACTCATTTGGAGGATTGGAATCCTTGGAAGACATCTAGAAAACCGTGGAGAAACAAGGAAGTTTTCGCTCAATAGTGCCACACATATTGTCTCTTTCTTCCTTTACGCGAGACAAGTCATACTTCCGTACATCGACGAAGCGAGCTTCGGCTAATCCCAAACAAAGGGGCGGCCAAACGCATCACGTGGATCGCGGGGTAAAATTCATCCGCAGCCAAACCACTTTTCCCCCAATGCAGGCAGGCCTCTGTCCGCATCTAAATCGCTATCCGTATTATCACTGGCCAAAGGACGCCCTGCAGCGAATGAACTGATATCGAGCCAAGCTTAACCCACTATCGCATCATCATCGCATTCAACAGATGCGCAATCTGCGCTCGGAAGCGATGCAGCTGAATGTGCTGGTCGACGAGTAGGATGCCGAGAAACTCCACGGTCGGAATCTTGCTGCCTTGAATGCGCGTAAGCACCTGCGGGATCGTTCAGCCTCGCCGCGTACCCCACTACGACTTAGTTATTTACGTATATCACACCACTATTGAAAGGTGGTGATGTGATGACCTTAAATACTACTTCGAACCGCAACGAAAAAAGGCTTCAGGAGTCAATTGAATATTAGCTTCAAGTAAAGAATTTTCCAGACTCCGAAAAAGCCCATCATTGCTTGAAGCAAGAATACGAAAGCGGCTCCAGAGCAGCGGTACCACAAACACAAGCAACCATGACGCTCATCCCAGCCGACACAAAAGTCTCCAAGCTTCAATCAGATCAATATCCCGAAGCCGTATCTCGCCAGGTCGGAACCACCAACCCATTCCCAGATCCCATCCTCCCAAACGCATCATCCCAGAACCCAACCCAGCCTCCCAATCCAGATCCGCATTTTTCTCCTCCACCCTATTCAGAAACCGACTTAAACTCCAACTCCAACTCCAACTCCACCACCCACACTCATACCCTTCCAATCACACCCTCCGACTCCGCATCTCAAATCCACTGTAACACCCCCATCTCCTCTCCTACTCCACAGAGCAACGCTATCTCCGCCTCCACCTCCGTCTCCCTCACCGGTCCATTACACATAACCGGGCCCGTGAAATCGTCCTCCTCAATCACGCTCAAGAGGCACATCAAAGTCGACGGCAAAGTCGACTCGAGCAGTTTCATCTGGCTGGAAGACGAGGTATTGGTTGATGGGAAGGTGGATGCTAGTGGGAAGATTACACTTAGAGATGGAGTTACGGTGAGGGGGAAGGTGGATGCTAGCGGTGCTGTGGAGTGAGTCTTACCTGCTTTATTTTCCAAAAGTCCTGCTGTTCTCGAAATGGTCACGTCCGGGATGAAGCCTCTAGGTGGTGGGTTATTGTGCTGATGAACAGTGACTAGACTATCAAATGGTATTAACGTCACTGAAAAAGTCGATGCCAGCGGTGCCATTTCTTTGAATGGCGGCGAACGCGGGATCTTTGTAGGTGGGAAAGTGAGTAGTAGCGGCGCCATCGATATCGTGGGCAAAGTCGAGATTCTAGGCCCGATTAAAGCGAGCGGTGCTATTAGGATTAGGAGCGCGGAAGCGAAAGGAGATGGGAAGCAGGTGAAGATGAAGCTGGGGACAAAAGTTGAGGCCAGTGGGAGTGTGAGTGTTGAGGGAAACGTGGAGAGTTGGTGAGTTGCTTTGATCTTCCTGTTCTTGTGTCCTCTTTGATGCGGGTTGTTGAGCATGAGATCGAGAGTTTGGTCGCTGATGAGTTTTATAGCGGAGACTTGTATGTGTCGAAGACGCTCAAGTTAAATGGGGCCCTGTATATTGATGGCGATTTGGAGATCAAGGGTGATTTAGTGATGCAGAAAGGGAGTGCCATTACCGTCAAGGGGAAGAAGACGATTCATGGGAGTGTCAAGGAAGTGTGAAGTTTTCGGAAGGAAATCTTGATTGTGTGTTGAAGAGGAACACAAGAAGCGGATTGACGAGAGGGGCAAGAGGGTCATGGAAGATATACTGATACCCGAAATGAATACACAGCTTTGGTCTTGCTTGAATATCTTCCAAGGGTTTCAGCAAGCGGATGCTTCTTTTGGCATTTCGCAAAAAAGACAAACATTTTTTCATGTTCCACGTTCCTCATAAACATGGAGAGAGAAACTCCGCATTGCGGCACGAGAGTGCAACTTCTTCCCCAGGACCCCAGCTTGTGGGAAAACGAATCGTGGGAGTCATACTTCGTAGCCGCATATTCATTAACAAAAGCCGGCGAAAGGAATAGAAATACCGAGAACCTTCAACATCATTCTTTCAACAAACTAGAAGGTTGGCTAGACGCCGAACACGCTCCCCCATCAAGGTACCAAAACACCGTCGAAGGGCGCCCGGAGTTCGGATCTACCCCGTACCACCAGCACGGAGTTGAACACCGCAAGCCACATCTCCACAACCCCGTACCCAAAACACCAAACTATCTCTTTAACTGCAAAGCCTGGAAGTCTCTGTCTGTCTCTTGCGTGGAATTGCGTAACAAGTTACCATTTGAACTCAATGCCAACCAGCAAGAATATTTTCCCATCACACGTGCAATTCCAAACCCAGCCTCATCATCACAAAAATTAACCTCCGTACCTTGTACAGAGATTTCGTTTAGTGCCGTACTTTACGCTATCTTACTCTCTACCCGCCAGCTAGCCAACCAGCCGCCCTTGAGCCCCATGGGAAAAAATCTTTCCCATCCCAGACCCTTCGTACCAAACCAAGTTCCAAACAATCAAAAACACCACGCCCTCATGCACCTAAAAAATCTCACGATGTCTCGTTTCACTACCCAAAAACCTGAGTTCTGAGCATTTTTAGGTAATTATTGACACATAACCCGACCATACTAAAAGCTTGTTTGGCATATTTATGGAGACTGAGGGAAATCTCTACTCAAGCGAACAAAGCGAACAGGCGACGGCATTGTTTTGAATGGAGACGAGGGAGACGAGAGGCTCACACGTGTTTGCTGGACTGGAACTGGAGCGAGTCGGGAATTTGGCCGGCTCGGGTTGTGGGTACGTAGGTTAGGTAGGCTTCTAGATTTTTGGGTAGGTAGTAAAAATTTGGTTGGAGAGACACGCAGCTGGAGCGAGCCCGGCATTGGAAACAGGGCGCTCGGAATCCACTCCGAGGCGTGAATAGCCGTCTTTTCAATTCCATCACAGGGCTGGGTGGAAGGGTGGAAGGCTCTGAAGCACTGAAGGTCCGCTCGTGTTCTAAATCCAGCATCTTATTACCCCATAGTCAGCAAAATTTTCAGCGCAGTCACGAAATAATTCTTTCCTTCCCCAGGCAAAATATGGAAATGATGTCAGACGTCGAGATGAAAGTTTTCAGCGTGTACTGTTTTGCAAAGAATTGCAGGGCTTGTTGGGAGGGCGTAGGCCAATGACAGGGCAGAAGGTGGGAGAATGTTCCATTATTAATCCTGAGGCCCTGTGATGAAGCACCTGTGCAACCCTGAAGGGCCTGAAGATGTGGTTGTGGCTTGACGTGACGAGCATGCCACTGGGACCTTACATCACACCAGCGGTACAGTCAGGCGGACTACGCCCTGTAATTCGACATCTCAGTAATCGGCGAGGGTGGTTCGTGTGTGCGTATGTGTGCAGTAGTCAGGGACCGCATGATCCATGTCCCACCCTGTCTCTCGGCTTTGTGCCGCGCAGGGCGTTGGTCCACTGTCCATTCCATCGGGGTTCGCTTCGGGATTGTTATGTAATATTCGTGATCGTCATGTTGTTTTGTGTCAGAGGGACATTAGCGAGTGAAAAAAAGGGATGGGCGATGAGTCGGCTAGTCGTCTGACTGTTTGGAAAGGGCGTGGATCAAGGCGTGTACTTAACTTATGGGGATTAGTATGGGAAGAGGGAAAAGGATATATAGATCAGTGGGCTGCTGTTGGGATAGGTTTTCTTTTGGAGCATCAGATCAAAAACATTCAAAGCAACAGTCAAACACTACTTGCCACTTCAAGCAACACAATCAACCACAACAACAACAACTACTACTACTACTACTACTACTACCTCACTTCAAACAAACACCAATCACAAACAAAACATCAAAATGTCAGCACTCTCCACCGCACTCTTCCTCGAGCACCCAGAAGTCGACCCCGTCTTCCAAAAGATGTCGATGGACAAGTCTCAACACGCCTCCCCAAACAACAGCCGCAAGACCTCCCTCGATAGCCAGCACTCCACCGCCTCATCCGAGAAGCACGTCGGTGCCTTCCACAAGCTCGGCCAGAAGATCGCAAAGGCCGCTAAGGACCACCACAAGTCTGTGAACAGCGCCTTCACTGCCTACTACGGATTGCCTGTTCAGGCCGAGAAGAAGGTTGCTGGACAGTAAGGGATGAAAGCTGGTCCGGGATGGACAGATTGACACAGGAGATCTATGAGAGATGGAGATGGAAGTCGAGATGAGCCATTCTCCGAGAGATGGATCTGGGGAATGTGGGGTCGAAGCTTTCACGGCCTGCCAACGACTTTGATTTTCTATGCGACGAAACCTCATGCGATGCATGGACAATTGGGAGGATGGATGGAAGGACGGAAAAGTTTGGGATTGATTCTTGATGGGATTTTGGGATTGATGCATCACAGCATGGAGTTTTGGGAGACTGGACTGCATTGGTTCGCATAGAAAAGATACCAGAAAGATTGTGGAATTTCGATCGGCAGATAAACAGACAGGATACCTACCTACAATAATACTAATTTGAGGACTTCAAAAGAACTTGAGTTTCATCTAAGTGATTGGCCATAAAATATTAAAGAGCCAGGATGTATTCGTCCCCTTGGAATGGTTGAGGAGATGTCTCCGGCTACCTCTTACCTTATGGACTGGACCGTTCTCGAGTCCACGTGACTTCAGTTGATAACGTGCCGACAAATTCAATCGTCGACGGAGAAGGACGTTATACTTTGATTATGTACGTACTGAATTCTATTCCTATGCATTTTGACGCAGTCGAATAACGCAAGATCGTCCCTCGGTCTCCACTGCCTCAGGCGTATACCTCGCAGCCAACTCATACTGATACATCTCATCAGCCCCAACCGCACTCGCTACCTGTATCGCAGCCCTAGCATCCACCCTTTCAAGTCCCTCCGGTTATGTCCCCATTCTCAACCCAATGCACAAAAGCCATAAACCCACTCCAGATATGCGCAGCTGTATACTTCATTCCATCCCCGGCCCACCACTCCTCCCTCACAATACATTCCGAAGCCAGCGAGCCATCCAGATGCACGATCGCTTTCCTATCAGCCAACTCATCGACTCGGTTGGAGATAATGAGATCCCAGACGATACTATCATCGTCCGCATGGATCCATTCCCCCTTCTTGTCGGCGAGGACTTGTGCGAGGATGGAGGATTTGGATGTTAATTTGGCGTCGTTGACTTGCTGGTGGCCAGGTTGGTGAGTGGTGCCGAGGCGTCGCTTGGGGTCTTCTTGGTGGGAGAAGATGTTGATGTTGGTGTCGAGATCTCTCGACATGTCGTCGGGGAGGTGTCTTGGCTTATCTTTCTCTAACCTTGGTGGCTGGTATTTATGCCTGGAATTCAAAGCGACATTGATGCTTCCAAGTCAATGCCAAATGCTAGATTCACCACGAATTCACATCGCAGCCGAGACTGGATTTATGCTGCCTCTATAAGTAGAAGAGGAAACAGGAGGAGGGTACATTAAGGAGAAATTGCTTCAAACCGTATAATTCACAATTATTTGATCGTTCTTTCAACGTCGGTAAGAGCTTTCACCTATGGTCTCCCGACGCGTTGCGCCGTAAGCGAGGCTAGACTGTAATCGCGACGTGAACAACAACAAAAGTCGGCCTAGTGATAACGCATAAATCTAGGCAACAAATCTCTGTCATGAAATCAGCGAAATCTGATTTCGGGTTGCAATTCATACCCGCCCCGGAGATGCGTTGAACTTCGCGTTCCGCTATTTTTCAGGTATGCGTTGGAGTTTGCTCTCCCGCAAACCCCTATTTGTTTTTTTATTTTATTTTATTTTTCTGTCTTGTCACTGATACTTCCAGCTTCTATACCATTATTTTTTATTTTCACCAAAAGCTCCGGAGATCTCGACCCTGAAGATCTCTACAACCGAGTCACGTGATGACTACATTAATGATTGGTAGAATCTGCAATCGCAACGGCTAGAAAGCACACGGGGCTCATTAAAACTTCCCATATCCATCAAGGAGGCGATCTTCCTTGTTACAGGCAGAATTGTTGACATGCTCGATCGTCGTCATCGAGGCATCGGCGCCTCGGAATCTTAACCCCATTTTCGCTTACTCAAGCGCTTTCCGCTTCTCCTCAATACCCCAATCATCTTCATCAATTTCGATTTTCCTCTGCCTCCTCATCCCTAAAACAGGCCTATGGTATTTTCATGGTGTAAGAGTCTCTCGATACGGATCCTCCTTACAAGCATTGTCCCGTGAACTTCTGTTTCGCCGACCAAGGCACCCCGCAATGTCCACGCCTTCAAAGAAGCGGAATCAGCGAGCTTGCACGGCTTGTAGGCAAGTCAAGGTAGTAACAAAATAGTCCTTACCCGCGGATTATCAAGTCTGATGGGTTATAGCACCGTTGCGATAGTGCAGAAATGTTTCCTGCGGCTTGCACTCGCTGCCAAGAGAAGAGCATCCACTGCAAAACAGACCCGAATTTCAAACGTACTAAGACAAGAGGGTCAGTCTCCTCCTGTTAAGAATCCGACTTTGGGCTGATAATAGTAGACGGTTAGTCGAAGTTACGACACAATTGAACGCCATTCAAAAAGCACTGAATGAACGGGAAATTTCAGTAGACCTCACAACTCCATCGGCTGTGGTAAGCGAGCATGGCAGTAATGGTGCTGAGAACTCACTCATACCGCCAAGAGATACTTTCTATCGTTATTCGGCGATTGCAGATTTTCCACCCATGCCTCTGGCTCTCGGAGACATATTCTTAGCTACCGATCAGCTTCGAGAGCTTTTTGATCAGTAAGCTTTCCGGTGATTCGAAGCCGTTTCTCTGACTCAATGCTTCTAGTTTCGAGCAGAACTACTACCATACGCTGCCAATCCTAGACACAGATTTCACGATAGCAGAGTTACATAAGTCATCTCAAGTCCTCTTCTGGGCGATCATCATCATCAGCTCCCGATGGCATCCGTCCCTTTCCCATCTGTACCCCTCACTTGTCACAGGCTACCGAGATATCCTTTCCAAAACTCTCCTCGAGCCTATGAACACCATCGAGTCGATCCAGGCTATCCTTATGCTCTGTGTCTGGCCCTTCGATTTCTGGCGCAAGATTGAAGATCCTAGCTGGAGTTACTGTGGTTTCGCTACCAATGCTGCCACGAAATTGAGGATCCACGAGAACTGTACCCATGGATTATCGGCGAAAAGTAACCGCATCAGAAAGAAGACCTGGTTAGCTTGTATTCACGTTAATTGCATGTTCGTATTCTCGCTTTGCTGTATCTACCGAGCGTCTTGACTAACTTTTTCCACACATAGACTAAGTCAAGGCTGGCTTATCGGCGTACCCGTGTTGCAAGAGCTAATTACGACACCAGTCACGCTTCAAACACCATGTACCTTATCCGAGCAAAGATTTCTCGCCAAAGTAGAGATTTTGAGAACCCTTTCCAGGTCCTCTGCGACTTTGAGTAGTCTAGGAAGCACGACTCATGCGTGGAACTTCGCATTGAATCTTGGTTCGGATTTGGATTCCATCCGCGAGAAGTATGAATCGTGCTGGGATCATAAAAGCGAAGTTCTCCTCCTAGGTGCAAAGCTTTGCTTGTATAATTTACAGCTTGATCTGGATTCGAGGGCGCGCACTGCTGCTGTACCTTCAGTAGCAAATTTGGATAACAATACCGAAAGGAGGAATTTCATTAACGTCATCTACCTGATCTCGATCCAACTGGTCCACCAGTTCCAATTGCTGGGCCTTCCTGGCAGTATTGACCCTACTACCCCAAGCCATTACCGCCATCTTCCGAAATTCTACTTCTGGCTTATCATCATATCCATGGCATTTATTTTCAAAGTCCGGATCATCTATCACACCAACCTGAAACTCAAGCCCGAAGACACAGATCCGCATATTCGCGATATCCATGAGATCTTTTCTACGTGGTCGAGAGACGAGAATGATCATGGTGCAAGAGGTATCAAGTTGATAGATATGATATTGAAGGCGGAGAAAAGCGTCGATCTGAGGGCTATCGTATCGACATCTGAGGGGCGGCCGGGAAGTGTGGTGTTGAGTGATTTGGTGGCAATTGCAACGAGATTGAGGGAGGATACTGAGAGGGAGGCCAAAAGCGCTAAAGAGGTAGACAGGGAAAATGGAATGAGCGAGGATACTGTGAGTGTGGACGCAACTAGGGTTGTAGCTGATGGCCCGATGCTAGATTTATGTTTTGACTGGGAGATTCCCTGGGAGTTGGATATGCTGTCTCAGGATCCCTATGCTTTCTTGACCGGGCTTTGATTCTTCGGCTGCTGCATTTTTCAATGAGTATTAGCGAAACAACAACAGTCTCTTCCCAAAGTCGAACAAAGAAATTTAGAAGACGTCTACTTTCCTGGCAGGACAATGTTTTGCATCTTCTGGACCGATGAAAACACACACGATCCGAACCCAGCAGACCATCCAAATGCACAATCCAATCCCTAAAGTCCATGAAGCTCTTATCTCCCTATGTTGAGCTTCCATTGAAAGCAATCTCATCACCCTCGTCATGCAAAGTCCGCTGTGCTTTGTCCTTCAGTACTTGACGCAGGCCTGCAGACTCGGCTTGTGCTATATGAAGGGGGAGCTTGATATATCAATGTTAGCGTACTGCTAAAATGTACTCTTATGAATGTTCATGATTTTCGATCGTCAGGGCATGATTCGCTAATTGGGGATTGGTAAGGACTTGGCCATGGACACTTACTTTCTAACATGCGGCAATGGTGCGGTGTATTCACCTTAAATCTTATACATTTGAAGGGTTTGAACAGGAATTTCAAATCTAATACTTTGACTGCTGGATCTTGACTGACCTGAGACGTAGAGACAATGGCGTGGGCTTAGAAAAGAAAGGAGGCATGAATGGATATCCAGTAGTATGCTGGGCGATTGTGATCTTGCATTGCGTTTGGGCTGGATTTACCTCATTCATCACTGTGTGCTTGTTGAATCATACACTCTTATCACAGGGAGAGAGGAAAAGGTCGAGGTTAACGCATTCGAAAGAATGAGCAGACAAGAGTCCCTGTTGGAGTGGCTTCCAGTGTTGTGAGGAAAATTGAAATTGGAGACGGTCATGTCGTCGTATGGAACGGGAATATCGCATTGTTTTGAATATTTTATAGAAGTAAGTTTAACAATCATTGTTAAGGATGCATATCTGATTTCCTGAGACTAAAAACAGTGACTATGGACATCGTCGTTACCCTCATATCTAAAGAGTCGGACAGCCACTACTTCAAATCCTTGAAAGCCTCCGCACTCTTAACAAACTCCTCCCAAGTCGTCAACGGCTCATCAACAAGCTATTCACCCAGTCAGTCAGTTATTCAATTCTCACATCTCATCTTATCCCATTTCAAACCACTAGAAAAAAAAAAGGCAAACTCACCGAAAGACTCCACTCCAACTCCTCTCCCCCATAATACCCGCCCTCATTCAACAATCTCATATTCTCCAACACCTCCACGGCCGCAAAATCTGGCATACCCATACCCGTCAAGAACCCCTTATATATCTCATGCGGAACCTCAAAATATTGTGCCTCCTTCCCCACCTCTGGATACGCCTTCTTGAACGTATCCAGCACCTCGTCAAAGGTGTAATACTTGGTCGCGCCCAGCACGCGTTTTCCTAGGGTTTGAGAGCGGTTGTTTAAGATGCCTTTGATGAATTTTCCGGTGTCGGTGAAGGCGGAGAAGAGAGGGGCGGGGGCGGATGAGGGGATGGGCATGGAGAGCGTCCAGGCGTTGTTGGGGGGTGATGGCCGGAGGGATTGTCCGGGGATGTTGGACATGTAGAAGCCGGGCATGAAGAAGGTGGAGGGGAGGGAGAGGGTGCGGATGTATTCTTCTACTTTGGCTTTGCTGTCGAAGTGGTAGACGTTGGGGAGCTTGCCGTTGGTTACTGTGTGGTGGGGAGGATTGGGGTCAGTTATTGTCTCATTGTGCCTTTGAATTTTATTGAGAGCATATTTGGTGGTTGGGACATGGGGTTGAAGAGGGGTGGGGAGGAGAGAAGAGGGAAGAGCAGACAGTAGAGAAGACAGAAATAGTGTCTGACTGGAAGGGAGAGGAATACGAACGTTCAGTAACATTTCGAAGGGAGCTCCAGATGAAATGCTGGACGCCGGATTCGAGCGCTGCGTCAGCAAGGTTCTTTCCCTGCTGAACCTCAAGGTCATAATCCATCTTCTCCCAGTAGTTGGTCACTGCGAAGACGGCATAAGCGCCCTTGAAAGCAGCAAGCATGCTCTCCTTGGAACTGACATCTCCCTGTATTTTGGCATCAAACTCGTCAGCCTTTTCAAAATTCCCTCTCCAGTTGCGGAACTTGGAGTATGAATGCGGAAGTTTAAGGGACTTTTCTGTTTTGTAACGGGAGAGGAGCAAGACGCTGGCTTGAAAGAGGAATGGAGTGGGCTTACAGTCACGACTTCCACGCCTTGACTGGCGAGTTTCTTGGAAGATTCCTTGGATGCATCGCGCGTGATGCCGCGGATTGCCCATTCGGCGCTCATCTTGGGATCGGCGAGCAAAGTCTTGACGACAGAACCTCCTTGGCCTCCTGTAGCGCCGATGACAGCAATGATTTTCTTGATTGCGGACATATTGCTTGTTGGGTTTGTTGTTTGTGATTTGAAGTCTTGAGAAACGATAGAATGGTGTTTTTGAAAATTTTTGTATATGAGCGTGTGAATGAGTTGCGATGGTGAAGACAAAAGTATTCCTCAAAGTGGTCGTCTCCCAGCTTTATACATCCTCTCTCCTCAGAGCCACATTGGCAGACCGACAATCTATTCCTCAATCATTCCATGTCAGTAGCAGCTGGTTGTAAGTTGCAAATTTAGTCTGCGTAATTGTCTGCCAGCCTACCTGACTTGACCTAAGCAAGAACAGCTTGGGCAACCAATACTCAGCGGCTTTGTAAACTATCTAGCCAACAACTCAGTCGCAAGCAGTTCTCTGCGCGTCTCGCGCACACTCGGCGCTTCATTCGTAGTTTCCGAAAGCCGGACGCGAAGCGAATATCCTCAAGGAACAACTCGAATTTCGCCCACACCCGGACACATATCACGGAGACATATTCAAGCAACGTTGGCGGATGAGGTGCGCCTCGTCTCGAAGCCTCTCTGTGAGTTTATTAGTCCATTACTAAGGATTTGTGAGAGTGAGGCTTTGATGGGTAACGAGAGAGAAACTTTAATATTAAACTTAAACTTGCCTGCGATCGAACGGGGGCGGGGCGGGATCGTTGGTACCGCCAGGTACTAGAGAGTGGAGGCTCGCACTCGCTTATCGGAGCTGGTGGTAAATGATGCTACACCAGTAAGGTTACAGTAGGAAAACGAAAATCAAGTACAGCCCAGTCCTAGATGCCTAGGCAAGGGTAAGTAGCTACGTACCTTGCTCGGGTAGGTAAGGTCTGAATAGAGGCAGATTGGGTACAATAGGGTAACGTCTCCGTCCTTGCAGTAGCCTGCTGCCACCTGTGCTTGTCTGCTTAGAAATCATGATGTTCTTGAGGTACCTTGTACTCTCCGCTCTCCGGATTTTCACATTTCCCAGACCCAGAATCAAAGTGATGATAACCATCATCAGAATCAAATGCATGCTCTTCGTTATCTCCGAATATTTGTCCGTTGATGAAATGCGTGTGTCGACGTCATGACTCGGGATTTTCCATCATACTGTTGTTATTATTTCCGTCGTGGTGGTTTGTCTAAATAATAAGGGGCGAAGGGAAGATAACTCACCTTCTGGACACAACACCACTCAACACCTTCCTCATCGTACATACAGGTATCAATTAATCATGTTTTATACCGCCCCCAAGCAACACTACCGTATAATCTGGCATGCATCCAACTGCATTTTGAAACACGACATACCGACCATTAAGCAGCGGCTCTATCACGGCTTCTAGACAAAGAACTACCCGAGTCTTTCACCAACAAAGGGATTAAATCGCTCATGAGTCGTGGTTATCGTTTGTTGTATTCAAAAACCCAGCGCAGCTATGATCTGCGCTATTTTCCCCCTCTTGGCAATGTTCTTACCCACAAGTCGAGAAGTTGGTGTAGTAAGGTAGTAAACTGAAAGAACAACAACCTGGAAGCGAAAGGGGAATAGATAATTGCTAGACCGTCGCCGTTGCGTCTGTTGGTACTGGAAACGTTTCACGTCGGCTTGATGATCTGTTTCCTTTCTTGTACGGAGGACATTCCCCGGATACACGTCAAGCGAGCCTCGTCTTTAAAAGACGAGGCCACTGTTCCCCGGCATCAATACTAAACATTTGACCAGTTGACGTCTGGTGCAGGTACCGAGAAAATTAATGTTACGATTTGGGGGACATGACAGGCTCGCTTGTCTTCATAGGGGGGAAGTGTCGCTCCGCCGCTGCAGTGTCTCGCTGCTGTCCCTGCTTGCTTAGAAATCGCGGGGATTAGGCCTTGCAATGGGGCGCGGTGATCCCAGCGCGAGTAGCGAGCGTTCAGAGGCTCCATACAAACACAACGTTATGTATGTATGTATCTTATATCCGAATAATCGTGTTGAGATGAATTAAGTCCATAAATCCATGACTTGATGCTATTGCTACTTTTGCAGCGGAGTGATTAGAAGGAAAGAAGGAAGCACTCAAACTACAAAGACTTTTAGAAGCCGACGCCTCGTGATTCCGCTCGTCTATTGATATGGCGGAACCTCGCAGCTGAGCAGTTCTCCTCATCAGCGCTCTCACTGTAGACCTCGACGTCCAATGGAGTCGCCATGTACTGGCCAGCTTCCACAGTCAGGCTACTCATCGTGTTCCTCTTAAGCTTGTGAAGCCCATGACAGTTTAGCCGGTCGCACCCTCAGTTCAAAGTGCCATGTTAGACCACGAGAAATATTCGGTCTCATTTGTAGCAACTGTGTTGAGAGTAAAACAGTCTGTAAGTGCCTTCAACAAGATTCGACAATTCGGAATGACTTGCTGGGAAGACAAAGAGAAAAAAGGTTTGAAGAAGCTTGACAAGGAGAGACCACTACCTGCATTGGCTTACAATGAGCCGATACTACCGAAGGAAAGACACTGACAAAATAACGTTTGAAAATCAGATAATGTTCTTATAAGTTTACAAAGACTCAACCGTTAGTGATTTATTGGAAGTCAGAGGGGTCTCTTTCGTGTCTTGAAAACAGGATCTGCGAAGAAGGCTCGTGTGAAAGGGTAGAACAGAGCGTCAAAAGTCCTACAGTCAAGAATCTCTGTCTCTGGTTCTATTCTTCTGGGTAGTCAACAATCAACTAGTAGGAGAAATGTCCAAAGTTTGTAAGATTAGTCCCAATTCAAGGATGGAACTCGCCACAAAGCCAAAGTTGTTTTCAAGAAATTGTTTTTATGGGAAGAGGTTCAGCATCTACGATAAAACAGTGCTGTGATAGGTCTTCCTAACCTAGAAAAGACTCCTGCATCTGTGATCTGACCTTTTGCTGGCATTCGACAAATTTCCTCAAAGCGAGTTTGCAAAATGATAATAGGACTGTTTACTATTAGCAAAAGCCCTTTGCTCTTTGCCACCTCATTCTCCAGTTGTCGCGTCTGTTGAAACATTTCATGTCTTGATGATCTTTTCCCTACTTGTGTAATCCAGGGGAAAGGAATGAAAAGCGGCGACACTTTCAGCCGCGCTGAGGACCAGGGGAGAATCAGGGGCCAATCGATAAGGGATAGCGTGGTTAAGATCCACTCGAGCCAGATCTTGAGCCAATCACCGCCTGGAAATGCACGTGCTCACGCGAAGCGCGTTAAGGGGATTTTCCAGTGTGGCGAGCCAGTATTGCTGCCTCGCTCGAATGAACTCTCACCATTTACTTTCCCTCCCTTCGAGCTGTGAATCTCGTCCCCCCTTCCTCCTCCTGTCATCAACAACAACACCTCCATCTTCAAAGAGGAGTGTCTTCACTTCTACAACCCTGCACTTGTTCTCTCCCTTCACTCACGGCCTGCAATTCCTTGCGTCGTTTCCAATCCCCCGTTACTCGATAAGGCGCTGCGATCCTTGCAATCAGTGCATGCGTCCGCCCTTCGACCCACCTTCACGTCTACAAGCTGTCTGGAATCAACAATTGATCTTGTTTGATTCCAGAGATCTCGCATGAAGACATCCTGCCTGTGTCTCTCGTTGGTATAGACAAGATCTGACATCTGCCGCTTGTTCGGTCAGAGTTGTACAATCAAGATGCCTCCTAAGAGAGGAAGACCCCGCAAGGTGGACAGCTTGTCTGCCACTCCTGCTACCTCCAGACCTTCTTGTAAGTTACAAACTACTTCAATGCTATTGCATTTATCTGCTGTATCTTCTGCGCTTCCGGTCCTTCTGTGACTCGAATTTCTGCGCATAACTTCACCTTCGAGCTGTCGCTGACAACCTGGGAACAGCTACCAGACGCTCCGGACGCTTCGAGTCTGCAACATCCCTCCCAATCAATACCAAGGTCATTCCCTCTACCTTCGACGATGACGACGAGGATGAGGATGATTCTGCCTCCGACTTCCCACCCATTCACGCCGTCAGTGAATACTTCAATGGAGGAAAGAAGGATAAGAAGGCCGTTATGAGTAGAGCTTCCTTGTCTTCCGTATCAACCTCTGTCGAACCTCAAGAAGGAAGCGGATACTCTACACCTGCTACCAGCGCCGCTGCCACTCCTGCCCTCGAGAAGGTTTCCACAAATAAGAGAGGTCGTCGTCCAGCAACCATGATGGGCGAGGCTTCCACCCCAGCTGTCAACGCGGTCGCTCGAGCTGCTGCTCTTCGAAACAGCCAGTTCTCCATGAACACCTCAACCAACAAGCGCAAGAGAGTAGCTGATTCGTATGATGAGGAGGACGCCGATGAGGATGATAGCCCAGATGCCCAATTAGCTCGCGCTCTTCAAGAACAGGAAGATGCGGCTGCTATCTCTATGGCCATGGATGAAGATGATGAGGATGAAGAGATCGTCCCTCGCCGTGCTTCACGCAAGGCCCGCAAGATTCTTCCAAAGGTTGACTATGCTTCGGACTTCGATGAGGAAGATGAAGATGATGAAGAGGATGAAGACTTCGATATTCCATCTGCCCGCCAGGCTAAGCGTCCAAAGATTGTCCTCGGTGCCAAGGGCAAGAATGTCGTTACGTTCTCAAGCTCCAAGTCTTCCAAGAAGGTCATTTCAATTGACGACTCTGAGGAAACCGAGGATTTCATGGAGATCGACGATACCGAGGACTCTGACATTCCCATCGCTCGATCCAAGTCCAAGACTGCTTCGCGCATTACTGTTACTAAGTCTGTGGTTAAGAGCAACCCCAAGACACCATCAGCACCCAAGGGTCGTGGACGTCCAAGCTTGAGCTCCAAGGCTGCGGCCGGCCCTTCTTCCTTGAAGAGAAATGATACCAAGGTGTCGACTACTAGCTCTGCCCTCTCGGATCTGGAAGGTATTGAGAGCGACTTCACTGGTACTGATACCAGCGGCCTTGAGTCTGACGAGATTGACTCCGACGCCGATTCCGATTCCGGTGCTGGCACTCGCCCTGATAACCTTCGCACACGCAAAGCTATTGCCGCCCGTATCGCTCAACTTGAGGCTTCTGGAATCGGTGGTTCGAACAGAGAGAGAAAGGCTAGAGCTAGACTCGAGTCCCATCACCCAGAATTACTCACCATGTGGAACGACCTTGAGAACCTGCCTAAGATTGGTGATGTCACAATGGAACAACCTAAGAACATCACTCGCGAACTCAAGCCTTTCCAATTGCAAGGAGTCGCTTGGATGAAAGCCATGGAGCAGACAGAGTGGGGTGGTGGTCTCTTGGGTGACGAGATGGGTATGGGTAAGACTATTCAGGCTGTCTCGCTCATCATGTCAGACTGGCCAGCTAAGACCCCCTCACTTGTCTTGATTCCACCTGTAGCTATTATGCAGTGGCAGCAGGAGATCAAGGATTATACCGACGGCACTCTGAAGACCTTTGTCTGGCACGGCACCAATTCCCTTGTTAAGACTATGACTTACGATAAGCTGATGCAGTTTGATGTTATTCTTATGTCTTACAACACTCTCGAGGCTATGTATCGAAAGCAGGAGAAAGGTTTCAAGCGCAAGGGCCAGTTGGTCAAGGAGAAGAGTTTGATGCACATGATTCAATTCCATCGTGTCATCCTAGACGAGGCTCACAGCATCAAGGTATGTTCACTGACTCACAAGTCTCGAGCTATGCTAACCGCGTATAGACTCGAACGACCGGCTCTGCCAAGGCTTGCTTTGCCCTCAAGGCTAATCATAAATGGTGCTTGTCCGGAACCCCATTGCAAAATCGCATTGGCGAGTTCTTCTCCCTGGTCCGATTCCTTGACATCCGTCCATTTGCCTGCTACTTCTGCAAGCAATGCCCTTGTTCGACTTTGAATTGGGAGATGGATGAGAACAACAAGTGCACTAGCTGCAACCACCACAGCATGGGCCATGTTTCCGTCTTTAACCAGGAGCTCCTCAACCCAATTCAAACATTCGGTAATGCAGGTCCGGGTAAGGAGGCCTTCCGCAAGCTTGGAATCCTCACTGGCCGTTTCATGCTTCGTCGCGTCAAGCGTGATCACTCTTCTGCCATGGAGCTTCCTGCCAAGGAGATCTATGTTGACCGTCAATTCTTCGGCGAGGAGGAAAATGACTTTGCCGGCAGTATTATGAACAGCGGAACCCGCAAGTTCGAGACCTATGTCGCCCAAGGTGTTTTGCTCAACAACTATGCCAACATCTTCGGATTGATCATGCAGATGCGACAAGTTGCCGATCACCCCGATTTGATCTTAAAGAAGAACGGTGATGGTGGTCAGAATATTATTGTCTGTTGCATCTGTGACGAGACTGCGGAGGAGGCTATCAAATCTGCATGCAAGCATGACTTCTGTCGCGAGTGTGCTAAGAGCTACATGGCTTCTGCTGGTATGTATTCCTCTCCAAATCTGTTACTCATACTGACTCAATGACAGATACCCCCGACTGTCCTCAATGCCATATCGCACTCGCAATCGACCTTGAGCAGCCTGATATTGAGCAAGATGATACCCAAGTCAAGAAGTCTTCCATCATCAACCGTATCAAGATGGAGAACTGGACCTCTAGCTCTAAGATCGAGACTCTGGTTCATGACCTGCATGAGTTGAGATCCAAGAATATGTCTCATAAGAGTATCATCTTCTCCCAGTTCACTACCATGCTCCAGTTGGTCGAATGGCGCCTTCGTCGTGCTGGTATTACCACGGTTATGCTCGATGGTTCAATGACTCCCGCTCAACGCCAGGCTTCTATCAACCACTTCAAGACCGACGTCAAGGTTGAATGCTTCTTGGTCTCCCTCAAGGCTGGTGGTGTCGCTCTCAACTTGACTGAAGCCTCTAAGGTCTTCATTGTCGACCCTTGGTGGAATCCAGCTGCAGAGTGGCAGAGCGCCGATCGTTGCCATCGTATCGGTCAAGGCCGCCCCTGTCAGATCACCCGTCTCTGTATCGAGGATTCGGTCGAGTCTCGTATGGTCCTCCTCCAAGAGAAGAAGGCCAACATGATCAACTCTACCATAAACTCTGATCGCAAGGCTATGGAGAGTTTGACACCTGAGGATATGCAGTTCTTGTTCCGCGGTTCTTGAGCATGGTTCTGTACTGCGAATCTCTGCTTGTTCTGCATCGAAACTTGCTTGCTTTTTTCTCTTCTGCACTCTGTTTTCTTTCTACGACAGCATAGCACATTACGATACGACAGCACACTTGATATTAAATTTGATTTCGGCGGGCGTTTGGGAATACCTCTGCTTACACGATGCAATGAATGAAGTCCTCTTTTAGGGGGATACCATGGGATGGGGTGGCGTTCTGGGCTGCGGCCATGTCGTATTATGGCATGGCGACTTTGCCTGTGGTTGAGATGTGCTTATGTTTCTGCTGTCGAAGCATCGCCATTTGCAGTATCCACAGATACTAAATACCAGACACCAGTCTTAAGTAGATAGATACAGGTAGCTAGCTAGCTTATGTTTGTAGTCAACAAACAAATAAATGGCTGCCTGCCTACCTACCTTTTCCAATGAAAAATCGACAGACAATGGATGGATGCCTCCGGAATGTGATATGCTGTGATGTGATGTGCCTTCCATCTCTCCTAGCTTTGTCTAGGCGATTTAAAGCAATGCAATGCAACGCAACGTACCGGATATACTGTATGAGTTCGAACTCTGCCAGCACACGCGTCCAGATTCGATATTGGTATATTGATATATTGATACTGTATCTGGGAAACGAGATTCTCTTGGTTCAAACGTAATTCCAATGTTTCAGAACAATTTAACTTGTGACTTGTTTCCTGAAGACCCAAAGACCTGTTAGAGGTCGAGATCGGATCGTGAAAGCAGACAAGTGAACGGGCTCCTAACGGAGTAAGGTAGAGCTATTGATTTCACCAATCCTATGCTGGGGGCGGACGGATCAGGAATTGAGACGAAGTGAACCAAAAGAAAGACAGGCGAGAGCAGGACAAGAAGAGTTCTTAGTTGCAAACATACGGAATGGTATCTATCTATCTTTCAGCCAAAAGCCAAAAACAACCACTACTAACAACCACTCCCCTAGCCCTTCCCAAATCCCCCATTCTCCCCCCATCCTCCTCCAAAATCAAATCCCCTCACTCCTCCCTCGGCCTAGGATTCTCCCTAATCTCCCTCACAGCCTGCCTAACCGCCGCATTCTTCTCAAAACTCAAATGCACCAAATCCACAACCTCCTCCACGGTAAAATAAAGACTCAAATCACTCTCAAACCACAGGAATTTAACATCCTTCAAGTTACTCTGCAAGACTTCACTCAGGAACTTCATCTTCATCCACTTATCCGCGAATTGGGAAGTCAACGGCACGACTGGGTCGGAATCGGGATCTGTGCCGTTGGTGCTGTTCTTGTTTTTGTTCTTGCTTGGGGAAGAGTGCGCGGGGTCAGGTTTGGGGATGAAGAGATCGTCGAGGGATTCTACGCGTGAGAGGATGGTGGCTGTGCGCTCGGCTTCGTCGACGCCGATGTCTGAGAGGTCGAAGACGTCGGTGATGAGTTTTGTAGCGACGGCATTGACGAGGGAGCCGGTGGCGGAGGCCCAGGCTGAGTAAGGGAGGATCTTCTCCCAGAGCGCGGCTTGGGTGCGGATGTGGACGAGGACGACTTTGATAGCTTCTTCAAGCGAGTCGTGCATTTGGTCGTCTTGTTGGAAGAAGTTTTGTACACCTGTGAAGAGTCAATTCTGGCCATTGAGAGGTGGAAGTAGAGAATCATACCTCCCAGTAAGTCGTTGATGATAGTTCGTTGAGCATTCAGTTCATTTGTGTATGCTCTTTTACCGAAGCTGATGAGGACCTTCGTCTCTGGCTCCAATTTGACGAGATTGTATGCTCTTGGTGGAATATCTTCACGATTTTTCCATTCAGTGAGGAATTGTTGGAATCGCTCAGACAACCACATTGCATCGTTATAGAGGTACATATTTCCACCCGGCTCAAGGGAGTAGTAGTAAGGAGAAATGGCTCTGTACATTGCCAGAATCAAGGTCGGAAGTCCAAATAAGCTGGGTGCCGCAGGAGTCACTGGAATATGCTCGTTTCTGTACATGTTAGCAAGAACGGTGACCAGGCTGCAAGTATACTCACTCTGGCTGTGTCAGATGGGCTCCATCGGCATATACTTGCTCAACGGTGTTGTAAACAGCCCGTGGCAAGGACGATGTCCAATACTTCTCGGAAAGCGTCATTTCGCGAGTCGACGGCGCCAGGTGTTCGATAATCTTCTCCTCCGTGTTGACTTGAGCTGGTGCTGGAGCATCCGGAACGTCGTTATTCGCGTCATCGTCGTCACCCCAGCCCCAAGCATCTGCAGCATCATCAATTTGATCTGCATCTGTGGTTGGAGTAGGAACTGGACTAAAGACCTGTTTGGAATTAGATCAGTAAAGCACTTTGTATGCGAGCTGTTTTGGGTCGAGAGGCCGCGTCACGTCCAAGAACCATACCTCAGTAGCACGACGCTCTTCATCTACAGATTTCCGGTTCCTTGGCTGGCCATTTGAATCATCCTTGGAGCTGTTGTCGGGGTTTGGCTCTCCATCATCACTCCAAGCATCATCCCAATCGTGCGTCGTCTGGACCAATATTAGCCTTGGGTCGAAAGTAATTCCTGAAAGCGCAAAGGCCGGAGGAACAGTCAGTACTACGCTGTGACTTACGGTCGTGCCAGTGGCAGCAATATGGTTGCCTTCATCTCTCTCAATCATTCGTGTCTCTATTCTCTCAGCAATTTGAGGAGTTCCAATCCCTACAAGCATTTAGCAAAATTGAAGAAAACAAACGGGCAAATTACCTAATGACAGCTGGTTACGAGTCCAGTCAAGAGTAGTTTCTCTCCTCTTTCCAAGCCAAATTTTCGGCGCATTGGACACCCAATCATTGAACGTATCTGCACCAGGCCACTGCAAGGCTTTAAGTTTGGCAGCAAAATCGGCCACCAAGGCTAAAGCTTTTTGGTAGTCAACCATATCTTCTAGTGAGGCAGGTACAGCTGTATCTAGCCAGACTTCAAGAATACGAGTTGAAAGTATAGGCATCATTTTCTTTGCGAGCGACTGGATAATTTCACCAGGGATGTTATCCATTAGAAAATGGATGACAGTCTCAAGGTCGAGGAAAAGAGATTTGATTGTGCGATCCGTGGCATCTTTACCCAGGAACAAAGAGTTCTGTACCTATTAGCTTCATGTAAGTTGATGAGTCCGGGTAGGTTTTCGCTCACCCCCTGGACTTGGATAGTCGGTATGGACCCAGATTGGAGATTGGTACGGGGTTTCAGTATCACATCATCAATATCTTCCCACAATTTCTTCGCGGCATCGTCGAGCTCCTTGAACGCTTTCAATCCAATGACCGCCTGACTTAGGTTCGTCGTATCCCCTTAAACCATTAGACATTTACGAGCAACTGGGCCAAAGATATGTACCTGGAATATCCTGATTTATGGTGATCTTAGACTGTCCCCGATCGATATTGATGAGTGTCTTCCAAACAGTTGAGAATTGCTCATGTATGTGGACCCTTAACTCGAAGCATCTCGAGTCAAGTAGCCGCATCACTCGTGTAGTCTTCTCGAGCGGAATTTCTCCCAAACTACTCCATGCAGCTACAATAGTCAGTCCATGCCTCCTCACAGCCAACTCTAGCCAACCCACCTTCAAGCATGTGCAATCCATCGATTATGCGTTTCTTACTCGCACACTCCTCCGCCTTGTTCAAACTCTCATTAACTCCTTGTAGAGAACGTAGCACTGTAAGGAGCTGGTTATTGAAGGACACCTCCTTGGTGAGGAAGTCTGCATATGTTTCCTTCTCCTCCAATTCCTCCTTGTTCTCATCGTCTGCCTCTGCTTGTCGCACAATGCTGCTGGACAATTGTCGAGCTCGTTGGATATCGTCTTGTATTGACTTCGCATGTTTGATCCAGAGGTCAACATCTGGGGCTGTCTCTCGACTAATTGCGCGGACTTCGTCCTGGTATTCAGTCAGTTGGGACAGTGGTGCAAGACAGAGACATCATGCAAACCTCCAATTCTGCTTTGGCATTTTGCAAGACTGCTAAAGCTGCAGATACCATGGGAGAGTCGACATGTGCGGCGGAGACTGCTTCTTCTTCTGGAAATGCGCCGTTTGTAGAAAAGTCCACTAGGACTTGTCCCAGATCTGCTTGAGTTGAAGAGGACATGTTGGCAAGACCGGTTGGATGACCGTAGGCAGGCTTGTTCGAGAGCTGGGCTGTGTTAAGACGAATGTGATATCATGTTAGTTAGATGATCGCAATTATGGAAAATCTGAAGGCCAAAGGTCGGGGCAGTCTGGCAGCGCGAGTTGTCTATTTACTTTGGTAGCTCCAAGATTTTGGGCCAGAACCTCAAGCTCAAGCTCAAGCCCATGACGCGGGTCGCGCCTGTTCAGATCTCAGCTTGGCGGGATGAGGCGGAGCGGAGCGGAGTGTAGCGGAGTATAGCGGAGTGTAGCGGAGTAGAGTGGGCTGGGCTTGAATGGAGTGGAGCGCAAGACCAAGACGCGGCTGCCTCTGACAACCGCATCCGGACATCTCACCAATCACAGTTTCTCTCTTGATTTCCAGGGATCCACAGCTCTTTCACACAAGAGCGAGACACCTGGAAGGCTGACTTACTTCCTGCTCCTCTCTTCATTTTATCCTCTTCCCTTCACTTGACGACTTTACGCCAGAAAGATCACATCCTAGCAAGCTTCAAGTTTTGAGAACTTTTTGTTCACAAAGGACTCCTCTGCGCAATTTTCGGCCTACCACATCGACTTTTCTCACAGCCGAGCGGACCAGTCCAGTCCATCTTGTGTGGTCATCTTGCATTTGCGCGTAAGGCAAGGCTGCAGGCTGCAGGATTTCTCAAGCAGTACAGACAAAGGTATGCAATAGCCCCTCGTCCATTTATATTGATCAACTCCTGCTCTTCTCTTCTCTACTCTCATCATGGTCGTCATCTCTTTGCCCCTCCCGCTTTGATTATTATTTGGGGGCCAGAATGGTGGGGTATTATTCTACATCAGCTGGGAGACTGGCTATCATTAGTGTGGTTGTACCACTTCTTGCCATTGTGCTGTACTACTGTATGGAACGAGACTGGTATGCCAACACCTTCATATCGTCATTTTGTCTCTTAAGTACGCCTGGTTCGAGAGGATTTGAGGCCAGTCACGTGGATGATCTACACCTTGTCGCCCATGTTTGCAAAGAGAATCATGCTTCGGGCGTGTACGCGTCGAGATACAATCACTGTATTGGTGATTCAGTATTATGCACAGCCGGGCACATGTCACTTGCTTTTTTCATTCTGCGATTTGGAAACTAGCTATTTATATCCCCTTCGCTTTCTCTATGATTCCTCTTCTCGCTCTTCAGAAACAGCAACACACGTCTATTCAATCATAAACCAACAATTTTACTAACAAGAATCAGGAACTACATCTCCCACGTCATCACCAACTTCCATCACAGTCCACCGTTCAGATCATTCATCATGCCAAGCCAAATCAAGAAGCCTCGCTTCCGTACCATCCAACAGTTCGATACAGACTATGCACCTGTATCCATCTCGCAATATGTATCAGAGCAGACAGGTATGCATGTTGTGGTCTGCAACCAACAAGGACCCAAGGTTCGAGGTTACTTCACATTAGCTACGGAGATCTTCGATGACTCAGGATCGCCACATACTCTGGAGCATCTGGTTTTCATGGGATCCAAGAACTACCAATACAAAGGCCTACTGGACAAACTTGCTTCTAGAGCTTACTCAAACACCAATGCCTGGACTGCAACTGACCACACTGCCTACACTCTTGATACTGCAGGGTGGGAAGGCTTTGCTCAAATCCTGCCCGTCTACCTCGAGCACGTGATCTTACCAACTCTTACCGATGAAGGCTGTTATACTGAAGTCTGGCACATCGACGGCGAGGGGAATGATGCTGGTGTGGTATACTCTGAGATGCAAGGTGTTCAAAATAATGGACCGGAGATCATTGACATCAAGGCTAGAAGATTACTCTATCCCGAGAATGTTGGCTTCAGATACGAGACTGGTGGATTGATGGAGAATTTGAGAGTACTGACGCCTGAACGTATCCGCGATTTCCACAAGGAGATGTACCAGCCAAAGAATCTGTGTCTAGTCCTCGTTGGTGAGGTTGACAAGGATCATCTCTTGCAAATCTTGGATGAGTTTGAGGAGGGTATTGTAGAGTTCATTCCACCAGTCTCGGCTCCGTTCAAGCGGTAAGTATTCCGTTCTGATTGGATATACATCTACTGAATCTTCGCACAGCCCATGGATAGAGTCAGCACAGCCACCAGCTATCGCCAAGACGATTGTCGAAACTGTTGAATTTCCAGAGGAAGATGAGTCAACAGGAGAGATCACAATCGCTATGTTTGGACCAAACTGCAATGATGCTATTCTGACAGCAGCCCTGAACGTTCTGCTCACTTACCTCGCTGGATCTTCGGTCTCAATTCTGGAGAATGTCATGGTCGAGAAGGAAGAGCTGGCCAGTAGCATTGGCTATTACTGGGACGCCAGACCAGATACTGTGATCTGGCTGCAGCCGAGCGGTGTGCTGACAGAGAAGCTCGAATTCGTGGAAAAGAGACTTTTTGAACTACTGAAAGAGGTTGCATCGAAGCCTCTTGACATGGATTACATGCTGGATTGTGTCAAACGCGAGCGCCGACAAGTGAAGTTTCAAGCCGAGAGTTCTGCCAGCTTTTATGCCACTGGTGTCATCAACGATTTCCTGTTCGGCAAGAGAGACGGTTCCACCTTGAAGGAATTCGGTACAGTGTCCGAGTATGACACTCTTGAGAAATGGACAGACGGGCAATGGCGAGATTTCCTCAAGAAGTGGATCTCGGATGCCCCTCACATCTCTCTTCTTGGCAAGCCTTCCAAGGCGATGACAGACAGAATCAAGAGTAACGAGGAAACAAGAATCGCAAAGAGAAAAGAGGAGCTTGGCCCGGATGGTCTTAAAGCTCTTGCTGAAAAGCTGAGGCTTGCAATCGAGAAAAATGATGTCGAGATTCCTGCATCCGTTCTTCAGAAGTGGCCAGTTCCAGGTGTCGACTCGATCCACTTCATCGAATCAACAAGTGCTAGATCTGGTCTGGCTAGGAAACTCGGTGCGCCCGACAACAAAGCCCAGAAGGCTATCGATGCAGCAAAATCCGATCTTCCCCTCTTCATCCAGTTCGAACATGTTCCCACCAATTTCGTTCACTTGACACTACTCCTTGGCACATCTCAAGTCGCCACAGAACACCGTCCCTTGCTCCCACTTTTCATGGACAATTTCTTCAATACGCCAATCATGCAAGATGGGAAGCGCGTAGAATTCGAAGAAGTTGTCACAAAGTTGGAGCAAGACACAATCAGCTATTCCATGGGAGGAGCCGGTCGAATCAACGATGCCGAAGGGCTAGTCATACAATTCCAAATCGAGCCCGAGAAGTACGAAACAGCCATAAAATGGATCCGGACCATGATGTTCGACAGCATCTTCGACCCCGTCCGCCTCAACGCCGGCATGGCCAAAATCCTCGCCGACATCCCCGAAGCCAAACGCAACGGTAACAACATGCTCTACGCCGTGGACTCCATGATCCATCTCGACAAAGACTCCAGCGTCAAGTCACGCGGTACTCTCGTCAAAGCCGTGTACATGAAGCGTTTGAAGAAACTACTTGCCAAAGATCCAGAAACTGTCCTCTCATGGCTCGAAGCCCTCCGCAAATCTCTCTTCACATTCAACAACATGCGCGCCCTCGTAATCGCCGACGTCACCAAACTCCCCAACCCCGTCTCCGCCTGGTCACCCCTCATCTCCACACTCGATACCAGCGCACCTCTCCTCCCCCTCGTCAAACTCTCCCAACGCCTCAGCCTTGACGGTCAAAATCCAGGCTCTTACGGCGCAGTAGTAGTCCCCATGGCCACCATCGACTCCTCCTTCTGCATCTCCACCGCTACCGGTCCAACCGACCCAGAAGACCCCATACTGCCCGCCCTCATGGTCGCCATCTCCTTCCTCGAAGCCGTCGAAGGCCCCCTCTGGACTGCCATCCGCGGCAAAGGCCTCGCCTACGGCTCCTGGTTCAAGCGCGACCCGGACGGCGGCTTCATCCAATTCTCCGTCTACCGCTCCCCTGACGCATACCGCGCCTTCGTAGCCGGCAAAGCCATCCTCGAATCGTACATCGACGGAACAGCGAAATTCGAACAAGCTGCTCTGGAAGGAGCAATCAGCGGTATCGTTATGAATCTCGCGGATGAGCAGACGACCATGGCTGCTGCGGGGCAGTTCCATTTCGTGAATAGCGTTATTAGGGGTCTGGATGATGGGTATGATGCTAAGATTCTAAAGGCGGTGAGGGATGTGAAGGTAGAGGAGATTCAGGCTGTCATGAGGGATGTGCTGTTGCCGGCTTTTACGCCGGGGAAGGCGAATGTGGCGGTTACGTGTGCGCCGATTATGGAGGAGGTTTGTTCACTCTTTCTTTCTGCTTATTCGACTTCTCAAAATCCTTCCCTTTCCTTCATTCTATCCCAATCCTTTCTTACTATACCTTTCCCTGTCTTTGTCAATTTCCCTACTAATATGTACGTGACTATAGGGCATAGTCAAAGGCTTTACCACCTCCGGCTTCAAAACACAAGTCCAACCACTCTCCAGTTTCCAAGAGAGCTACGGCCTCGAAGCAGACGAAGAAGAGGATCCCAATGCGGATGAAGACGATGAAGATGATGACTCGGATGGAGATTCGGACGGCGAGACTGCTGATACGGCGGAGTCGAAGGATGAGATTTAGCTTGTTAGTGGTGTCCAGAGCAGGGCTTAGTGGGTTAGACATAGATGCCAGCTTTTATTCTCCACGCGAACTGAACCTCTTGAGACTTTCGCAAGTTGAACTTGATCATACTGCGCATATCTAGTGACCACACTTTAGTTCTACTTGAATTCATGTTTTCATTGTGAAGATTGATACTTTATGCCTAGATACTAGAGAGTATACCATGCTAGAAGCTTGAGCTAGGTTTCACTAAGATATTGGAACAAGTTATTCATCCTCCTTGTTGCTTATTAATACATGAAATCAAAGTGATTGCGATCGTCCAAACGCAGTCGTCAAGCAAACTTTGAGTCCCCCTGGGATCTCGTGATTATTGAACTTCGCGTAATCCGCTGCGATGTTCTCGAAATCATCTTCACATGTAAACATGAAAGATGGATCGTATTTACCATCCTTAATGATATCCAGCAGGTACGGGAAGTACTGCATTCTTTTAGCATCATTGAACTATTCACCAAGCTGACGGGTCACATACCTTCTGGGCATACAGCTGTCCTCCCCTGAGGGTGATCGCCTTTTCCATCAGGGCTCCAATGGGAAATTGATTGGTTTTGAAGAAGAAATCTCCAATCAGCGCCATGTTCCCCCCTTTCCTCGTCGTTTTGATCATCGCACTAACCGTATCACCACTATCACCCTCCGCAAAAACCGCCCTCATCACCGTATGAGCAACAGAACTAGTACTTCGAAACCCGCTCGCCTCAATAGACCTATCAAGACCATGATCTTCAACCTCCAGGATATAGTCGGCGACATCCTTGTGTGCCGAAACATTGACAGGAATAGACCCAAACTTCTCCGCCAGCGCAAGTCTCTCGGGGTCCTTATCAATCGCATACACCTTCTTCGCACCCCTAAACAGCGCCAGCCTCTGAATCGAGAGCCCGACTGCTCCACATCCCCAAACCCCCACAACATCGCCCTCCCGGACCTCAGCCAGCTCATTCCCATGCCAAGCCGTCGGCGTCACATCACAAAGCCCAAGCAACTTCTTCGCCGGCACCGCCTTCGGCGCCTTCACACACACGAGATCCGCATTCGGGACCCGACACCACTCGGCCTGGTTCCCGGGATATCCACCCGTAAGTGTACTATATCCAAAAATCCCAGAAAGGCGATGACCGTACAGATCCTCCATCTCTTTCGACGGGTTCGTCCGGTCGCAAAGCGAATACTCTTCTCTCTTACAATAGAAGCACTCACCGCATGCGATGACGGGTAGGATAATGACTCTATCTCCAGCAGCGAGAGTCTTCACTTCAGGACCAACCTCGCTGACTATCCCGATCGCCTCGTGGCCTAGGATGAGGCCTTCTTCCATGGCGGATTTCATGTCTGGATTGTACATGTGGAGGTCCGAGCCGCAGATTGTGCAGTGTGTGATGTGCACGATGGCGTCTTTGGGGGCTGTCAACATTGGTTTCGGGACGGTGCCGAGTCGGATGTTTTTCGAGCCCATCCATTGTGCGGCTTTCATTGTTTCATGTGGGTGAGGATGGTACTGGGTTGTGTTAACGGGGCTGGAATAAGTCAGCATCCTCATCAAAGGCATTTCACAGTGAGGTTGGTAGAGGCTCACGATTGAACTTCTGCCATGATTGTTTTGTTTGCTTCGCTTATCTGTTTGTGTTGGGTTTTCACTTTAATTCATGTAGATGATGATGAGTTTTTTTTTTGGGGGGGGGGGGGGGT